>Ga0079225_10000208_pt1 | contig 31062 bp, 23 predicted proteins | sample Poulit2012_FD_76344 | JGI IMG/M metagenome (GOLD analysis project Ga0079225, IMG submission 76344) | Agricultural soil microbial communities from Georgia to study Nitrogen management - Poultry litter 2012 | ecosystem: Environmental > Terrestrial > Soil > Agricultural land | place: USA: Georgia... | reverse complement strand
TAGCCGTCGGCATGGGTTTGGCTCCATCAATCTCGATCTTATTTATGGCCTACCCAAGCAATCACTGGAAAGTTTTGAGACAACCCTGGATCAAGTGCTCCATCTGCGTCCCGACCGTATTGCCCTATATAATTACGCGCACCTGCCCAACCGTTTCAAAGCACAGCGATTGATCCACGAGCAGGATCTGCCCTCGGCCGAGGAACGTTTGCAAATTTTTCTAATGGCAACATGTCGCCTATTGGATGCCGGTTATGTCTATATCGGTCTCGATCACTTTGCCTTGCCGGATGACGAACTTAGCCAAGCCCGTAAAGACGGTAGTCTGCATCGAAATTTTCAGGGTTATACCACCCACGCTCAGTGTGACCTTATTGGTTTAGGGTTATCCGCAATCGGAAAAGTTGGAGGGTGTTATAGTCAGTCAGCGCATTCGCTAAGAACCTATGCCGAGCAACTGGATGCAGGTGCGCTGCCGGTTAGCAAAGGGTTGGAACTAAGTAAGGAAGACCAGCTCAGAGGGCAAATTATTATGACGGTAATGTGTAGTATGCGTGTTAATTTTGAAGACATTGCCCACGACTACAATATTGATTTTACGACAGTTTTTGCTCCTGAACTGCAGCGCCTGCAGCCGTATGAAGCGGCAGGATTGTTAACAATATCTGACACGGCATTAGAGATTACGCCAAAAGGGCGTTTGTTTGTCCGTGCCATTGGAATGGTGTTTGATGCCTGGCTGGGTAAGCCAACCGTCTCTACGTATTCCAAGCTTATTTAGAATTTAGGAAAATTGTGATCAATAGCGTATTTCCCAACTTTACTCTTAAAGGCAAGTCATTGTTGCCTTTGGTTCAAGGCGGTATGGGGGTAGGGGTTTCTGCCCATCGCCTGGCCGGTACAGTTGCCTCTTATGGGGCAATGGGCACGGTATCTAGCGTGGATCAGCGCCGCCATCATGGCGATTTAATGGAAAAAACGAAAAGTAAAAATAGGGCCTTGATTGATCAGGCCAATCTTGTGGCGCTTGATCGCGAAATCACCCAAGCCTTGGCACTGTCGCAAGGCAAAGGCGTGATCGCCGTGAATATTATGCGTGCACTCAATGAGTATGCGAATTATGTGCGGCAGTCTTGTGAAAGTGGTGCCCATGCTGTTGTGGTTGGTGCAGGGCTGCCCATGGATTTGCCGGAATTGACAAAAAACTTCCCAAAAGTCGCTTTAATTCCCGTGTTATCCGATGTGCGTGGTATCCGATTGTTGCTTAGAAAGTGGATGCGGGGCAATCGCTTGCCCGATGCCATTGTGTTGGAAAACCCCTTACATGCAGCCGGTCACTTGGGTGTAGCGAAAGTGGAAGATATGGCCAAACCTCAGTATCGCTCTCCAACCGTAATTGAAGGTACCTTGCAGCTATTTAAAGATTTAAAAATTGAAAATGAAAATATCCCATTAATTGCCGCGGGAGGCATTCATACTCATGAACAAATGGCTGAGTTGCTTGGCGTAGGGGCCAGCGCGGTGCAATTGGGCACAGCATTTGCCGTTACTACGGAAGGGGATGCGCATATTAACTTCAAAAAAACCTTGGCTGAAGCAGATCCGGAAGACATGGTGACTTTAATGAGTACTGCCGGCTTGCCCATGCGCGCTATTCGTACCCCTTGGGTAGAAAATTATTTGGCAAAATTAGACCGGCTACAAACAATTGCACGTCCAAAGGCATGTACGGCCGGCTTTGATTGCCTGATTAAATGTGGCTGGCGGGACGGCATCAAAGGTTGGGGCCAGTTTTGTATTGATACCCAGTTGGCCTTTGCGCTGGCTGGTGACATACGCCGGGGGCTATTTTTCCGTAGCAGTGAGCGCCTGCCTTTGGGCAAAGCCATTCGCCCGGTTGCAGAATTAATGAATTACTTATTAAGCGGGGTTAAGGCAAAGCAAGTGGTGGCCGCATAACCACAAATATCGCCACAAGCATTGCTGTCATAATGGGGCGGGATTTGGTAAGCTTATGCGTTTATCCATCATCTCTCCCGATAATAAGGCTACCCTATGGCAGAATTACAGCCTGGCCAGGCTCCGCAGCCGGCAGATCCTAACCGCACGCTTACCATTGCTATTTATATCCTGCAAGCTTTGTCGTTTGTTGTGATGGTGACAGGAATTGTTGCGATTGTCATGAACTACGTCAAACGTAATGATGTTAGGGGAAGTTGGCTGGAGTCCCATTTTCGTTGGCAAATTCGAACGTTTTGGTTTGGGTTGTTATGGCTGGTGGTGGGTGCCGCCCTAAGTATTATTTATGTTGGTTTGGCCATTCTTTTCATCAATGCGATTTGGGTGATTTATCGCATTGTGCGCGGTGTTTTGGCCGTATTAGACAATAAGCCAATGGCAATTTAATTATTTAGGGCGATAGCTATCCACAAAAAAGCCGTGCCACTTCAAAGAGGGCACGGCTTTTGTTTATGAAACCGCAGTTATATTAGAAGTAGGTCAGGCCAATGGCAATAATAAACCCACTAATAATGAGCTGGATCAGGCAATAACCCATGATGTCTTTTGCTTTCAAGCCAGCAATAGCCAAAACGGGAAGTGCCCAGAAGGGTTGTAGCATATTGGTCCAGGCGTCGCCCCAGGCCACTGCCATGGCAGCGCGTGCCAGATCGGCATCAAGGGCTTCTACCGCGGCGATTACAACGGGACTTTGTACGGCCCACTGACCACCTCCGGAGGGGACAAATATGTTCACTAAACCTGCGCTCAGGAACGTCCAGAAGGGAAGCGTGACATCGCTAGCGAAGGACACCAGCCATTCAGAAAGTGTTGCGGCAAGCCCCGAATCGATCATGATGGCCATGATGCCCGCGTAAAACGGGAACTGAATGACAATGCCACCACCGCCCTTAATGGCTTCTGCCAGGGAAATAAGCATACGGCGTGGGGTGCCGTGCAACACCACCGCGAACATGAGGAAAGTAAAGTTAACCACGTTCAGGTTTAGGGTGCCGCCTTTAATGATGTAGTAATCAAACAGATAGGCGATGCCAGCAAAACCAACCACCCAGGCAATAAGGCGGCTGTTTTCCAGACGGTCCGCGGGGCGATCAACGGTGAGTGTGGGGTCCTCTTCCGGCTCTTTAAGGAGTTCGGGGTCAACGTAAACGCTTTCATCCTCGGGCGGTAGCATGAGCCGGTTCACGAGCGGCACAACAATGAACAGGATAATAACCAGAGCAATGTTAAAGAAAGCAAAAATGGTGTCCGACGTGGGAATAATACCCATTTTGTCCTGTGCAAAATGGCCCTCAGTGGCAATGGTTAGCGGTACCGACCCGGCCAAGCCCCCATGCCAGATAATAAAGCCTGAGTAAGCACTGGCAACCAGCAGCTTATAGTCGACACGCGTTTGGCGGGCAATTTCCTTCGCGAACAAGGCGCCGACAACCAGGCCAAAACCCCAGTTAATCCAGCTTGCTGCCAAAGAAACAACGGTTACCAGGATAATGGCCCCACCCGCGGATTGGGTGGTTGATGCCAGCCGGCTAAGTAGCCCTTTTACCAAGGGTGTGCTGGCAAGCATATGACCGGTTAACAAGACCAGCAACATTTGCATTGCAAAGGTAAGCAGGCCCCAGAAGCCATCTCCCCACATGCGCATTAACTCGAGTGGCGCTGTTTTTTCTACCCCCATCGCCGCGATGGCTGCAATGATGGTGAGTAGTAAAACAAAAATATAGGGATCGGGCAGGTAGCGCTCGACAAGGCGTACCGAGCCACGAGTGATAAGTCTAAACATGTGGATACCCCCTAGATTACGTGGTTATATGTTATGTGAGGCGGTTCTTTGTACAGTATAGCGAGATGTAAGCGGATGATGCAGGTTTGTAGACTAAGTGAAAACGCTGATTACTGATCACAACTTGCGGTGATCAGTAATCAGCAATGCATTAATTGGCCGCGGCCAGCGCTTGCTTCCACAGCTCAATGAGGTCGTCATAAACCTCGGCGGCTTTCATGGGATCCGTAGGTTCGACTTGGATATCGCTTAAATTTGGTAGTTTGGTTAATGCGGCAACGTCAATGTCTGAACGGCTGGGACGACGGAAGTTTTCAACAAGCTCTGCTTCTTGAACCTCTTTTGACATGAGGATGTCGTGCAGCTTGTGAGCATTTTCTTGGCCATTTTTGGGGTTTTTAATTACTGCAACGGCCTCGGGCGCTGCAAAGCTACCATCTTCCGGGTAAATGATTTCAATGCCTGGCTGGCCGCCCGCAATATACGCATAGGCAGCATATTCCATGGTGATCCCCAACGGATATTCCCCATTGGCGACCCCTTTGTACACTTGCCCGGAGCTTTTGGAGACGTCGACGTTGGCGGCTAGCTTTTGTAGCCCTTCTTCCCCATAGAGTTGGTGGATGCCATAGATTTGATCGTAAGCACTGCCCGAAGAGGTTGGGTCCCCAATAATGATTTTACCCTTCCACTTTGGATCAAAGAGATCTTCCCAGGTTTTTGGGGCATCTTCTCCACGAAGCTGGCGTTCATTCACCATGATGATCATGACATGGATATTGGAGCCCAGCCACAGATCGTCTTCTCCGCGGAAGGCTTCATCGACATGCTCTTTGTTCGGGGAGTCATAGCTTTCAAAGTTGTGCTTAAAGGCCGCCATGGTACCAAACCCGCCGCCCCAAACGACATCCCCCAAAGGGTTGTCCACTTCTGCTTCTATGCGTTTCATTAGCGCACCGGTACCCGAGGTCACTTTTTGTATGGTAAGTTCCGGGGCCGATTCCTTGGCAATATCCAGGGCCGCGTCAATCGTTTGCACGTTATTGGAGGTGTAGACAATGGCTTCATTGGCAAGGGCTTGTTGCGCCGAGAAAAGAGCCAGCCCGGCAACGGTAGTTGTGAGTAGGCGTTTCATATGGGGCGGAATGATATGTGTCATGCAGATGAATCCTTATTATCTTATGAGTTAAATAGAACAATTAACCATGCCGGCATTAGCGGCTACCAAATAAATCCAGCTTGAAGGTACGTACGGCAAGATACACGGGGGTTAGGATAATAACCATAAGTATGACGCCGTAAGACGACGCCCGTGCGAGATACCCTGCTTCGATTTGGCGAAACATTTCAATGGGCATGGTTTCCATGCCGCCGTAGTATAAGACGATCGTTGCCGAGATTTCCGCAAGCGATGTGACCCACATGAGGATTGCCGCTGCAAGAATAGCAGGCTTCATCAAGGGTAAAACAACTTGTATAAAGCTTCTTAATGGTGGAACCCCCAGATTGATGGATGCTTCTTCTATAGAGTCTGGAATGCTGTATAGCGACGATGACGCCGAGCGTATGGCAAACGGCATTTTTCGAACAAAGAGTGCGGCGGACATGATGACCCATGTTCCCGTTAAGATTATAAAACCGCTGTTGTAGGTTTGTATCAGTGCTATCCCTAGGACCGTGCCCGAAATCGCCAGCGGTAACATCACAGAATAGTCAAGTAGGGTGATGGTCCATAAGCGCTTTTTAACGATTAAATAGCTCACGACAATTGCAAAACAGGTGCCCACCAAAGCGGCAACGCTGGCCAGTTTCAGGGAATTGTAGATGGGCCCGGGGGCATAGCGTAAAGCACGCTCCATATTCTCTAGCGTAAAGGTGCCGTATTGCATGACGGGCCCGCTGGCTTTGGTGAATGCTCCAATGATGACAATGGTGGCAGGAACCAGAGAAAACATCACGAACAAGACGGCCACGCCGGTGAGGATCATGGCGGGCAGGCCTTGGGCTTGCACGGGTTGGGGAGCGCGGCCTTGCTGCATGTGATAGCTTTTGCGTTCAACAATGCGTTTTTGAATAAAAAGCACCAATGACACCAACAATACCGAGGCCACGGCCAATACACTTTGCATGGTGGGGTTGCCGCCCATTTCCGAAAGGAAGGTGGTGTAGGTTAGCGATGACAGGACATCGACGCGGCCCCCCAAAATCATGGGAATGGAAAAGTTATCAACCGCCAGTGTAAAAACAATCATGGCGTTAATGAGAAGGGCCGGCACCAAGACGGGAAAGGTTACTGTGAGGGCGCGTCGCAAGGTGCTGGCCCCCAAGTTGACGGCAGCCTCTTCTATGGAACCGTCAAGCGCTTTCATGGCCGCCAACATGCCGATATAAACATAGGTGTAATCATTCAATATAAGCGTGTAGGACATGCCAAACCAGCCATAAAAGCTGGGCAGATAGATCCCGATACTTTCTAGTGCCAGGCGAATAATGCCATTGTTCCCCAGCAACATCAGCCAAGCCTGTGATACGACAATATCCGGCAATACAATGGTGGCCAGCGGTAGCATGGCAACAACACTTTTACCCGGGAAGTCGTAACGCGCCACCACATAGGCCAGGGGAGCGCCGAGCAACAAGGTTCCTATTGTGGAGGTAAAGCCTAGCCGGATCGTATTAACAAAGGCTTGGACATATTCCGGTTCTTCAAAGAATGTTCTAAACCCTTCCAGGCTTAACTGGCCCGTTGCCGGATCGACTGCACTTTTATAAAACAGGGTCAGCAGGGGCCAGATCACAAGAAAAATCAGGACGGCGAGGCTGAGTACGGATACCGTCATCCATGCCGAGGGCTTGCGTAAACGTGTCATGATGGCGCCCTGTTAGATGGAGACGAGTCGGCATCCGGCTTCAAATTGCACCGCAATGCGCTGGCCTGGCTGATAGTGGGGATCTTGACTGGCAGCGACATCCACATGAATTTGCTGTTCGTCTGCCAGCTTAACGGCGTATGTTGCTTTAAAGCCAAGATAGCGACGGTGGATGATGGTGGCGCTAAGCAGCGGCTGTTGTGGAGTACTGTTGACCGCATGTAGCGTAATTTGCTCCGGGCGGGCGGCCAGTTTGACGTCGCCCGAGATTTCCTGGGGAGGAAGCGTTAGGGTGGTGTTCTGGAGACGGATTTGATGGCCGGTCGCATTGATTTCAACGTTATCAATGTTAATGAGGTTCGCCGCGCCAATAAAGTCCGCGGCGTAGGCCGTGCGCGGCTGGGCATATAGGCCATGAGGGCTGTCTAATTGGTCAATCGCGCCGTCTTTTAGCAAAGCGATGCGGTCAGACATGGATAGCGCTTCTTCTTGGTCGTGTGTCACAAAAACCGTGGTAATCCGCAATTCTTGTTGTAATTCACGGATGACATCGCGCATTTGAATTCTAAGCTTGGCGTCCAGATTAGACAGGGGCTCATCCATCAGCAGGACACGCGGATGAATGACCAATGCCCGCGCCAGGGCTACCCGTTGGCGTTGCCCCCCCGAGAGCTCACCTGGGTAGCGGTCTGGCAAATGACCCAAGCCCACGCGTTCAAGCATGTCTCCCACGCGTTGTTTGATCTCTGCGCGACTAAATTTGCGCACACGCAGCCCGTAAGCGGTATTGTCAAATACCGTTTTGTCGGGAAATAGCGCGTAGTCCTGGAACACCATACCGGTATTGCGCTGGTGTGCCGGCTGCCGGGTGACGTCTTGCCCGCCAATGGTAATTCGCCCTTCTTCCGGCCGAATAAAGCCCGCAATAATTCTCAGTAGCGTGGTTTTGCCACAGCCGCTGGGCCCGAGCAGTGTAAAAAATTCCCCTTGATTGATAGACAAATCGAGTCCATCAATAATGGTAACTTTGCCATAACGTTTGACGATGCCTTGTAAGGAGATATCAGCCATAACATCCGGTTGGTTTATTGATTGTGAAACAAGCGAATTATTCTAGCACCCGCCGGATGGCCTCCGGAGCAAGGGTTAACGTTGGCCGAAGGTAGTGTCTCCAAAGATGCGGTTGGTGCCGGTTGGAACACTGCGCCAGTATTGCGGTGATCCATACACTTTGGCCCCAAGTTTTGCAGCAGCATGCCAGGGCCAGCGGGGATCATACAACAGCGCCCGTGCAAGAGCCACCATGTCGGCCTGACCTTGGGCAATAATCGCTTCAGCTTGTTCAGCTTCTGTAATAAGCCCCACGGCGATGACAGGAATATCCACCGTGTTTTTAATGGCTTCTGCGAAAGGTACTTGATAACCGGGTTTTAGGTCAATTTGCTGTTTGGGGCTCACGCCAGCGCTGGAGACATCAATCCAGGCAGCGCCTGCTTGGGCGACCGCACGGGCAAACACTTTGCTTTGCTCAATATCCCAACTGGCTTCTTCGCTGACCCAGTCTGATGCTGAAATACGAATGCCAATGGGAATGTGGGAGGGGACAATTGCGCGTATTGCCTGGAACACCTCCAGGGGGTAGCGCATGCGATTTTCCAGACTGCCACCATAGCGATCTTCGCGCTGGTTGGCGATAGGAGACAGAAATTGATGCAGGAGGTAACCGTGCGCAGAATGCAGCTCTATGGCATCGACGCCAAGTCGGACCGCCCGCTGGGCTGATGCCACAAAGGCTTTTTTGATGTCCTGCAAGTCCGTGTCGTCCATGGCGTGCGGGGGGCGTTCATTGTCTTTGTGGGCAAGTTCGCTGGGGGCCTTGGTGACCCAGCCGCGATTGCTGGTATCTAATAACTGGCCCCCTAACCAAGGCTCGGCGCTGGAGGCCTTGCGCCCGGCATGTGCCAGCTGGATGGCCACCTTAATTGGAGAGACCGCCCGTATCATCGCCAGCACACCGGCCAGGGCATCCTCATTTGCGTCATTCCATAGGCCCAGGCAGCTTGGGGTAATTCGGCCCTTGGGGGTGACCGCCGTTGCTTCCAGGCACAGTAGCCCGGCCCCACTTAACGCCAGCCCGCCTAAGTGCGCATAATGCCATGCGGTGGCATTGCCTTCCTGGGCCGAATATTGGCACATGGGGGAGACCATAATTCGATTGTCTAGGGTAAGTTGCCCCAGCTTGATAGGATTGAAAAGTTTACTCATGGGATTGATGTCGTTGTGCAAGGGCAATAGCAATGTCAGTTTGTGCCCGTAAATATAAACGTAGGCCTTGTCGGATATGCACCATAAGCCATAATACTGAAACCGCAAAAGCAATTGCGGCCACACTGCTAAACCAAGTGGGCCAAAGGCTTGCAAGAACCAGTAGGGCAATTGCCAGCCAATGGGCATAGACCTGTGGGCGTACCTGCTCATCGGGTAAAAATTGTTTTACTTTGGGGACGGCGGGTAACGCGACCATTAAATCTCTTTGGGTGTTGTACCACAGTAGAAAGGGTAAAATTTTGTATAGCATGCCATTGACCGCTGACCAGGCGAATCCCACAATAAACAAAATGCCAAGCAGCACGCTGAAGTCGCCTACCCCAACGATTTGCAATAACCAGACAGGTAGGCACAAGCCCAGACTGGCCAGCGCCGAGCGCCAAAATAATGTTGTGGTATCTGGCTTGGGGCGCTTGCGCCCACGCAGTAAATCAAAGGTTACCGCAGCGTACACCAGGTAGGCAGCCAGTAACGCTGAGGCAATAAACCAGTTGGCTTCGCGCTGCCCTTCCCAGGCAAGGAGGTTATTTGCGGTTAGCACGCCAAGAATAATAAAGGTGATGAGTGCTAGCCAGCGGGTAATAAAGTTGGGATAGCGTTCGGTGACTTGAAACATGGGAATCACCTGGTAGCTAATGCCCATAACCAATAACCCCACCCAACCAAGCAAGCCCCAGGCGGCATGCAGGTTGGTCAGACTTCGTGGTAAGGGCCGACCCAAGGCCATGCTGCCCGCCAGGGTGATGCCAAATAATACGGTAATGGCAAGGGCGATGACGGCAAGTCGCACGGCCAACAAGATGGTTGGGGATCCTTTGGTGGCATGCGCGCGATCCCGCCAGGCCCCATAAAGGACAGCGATGGTTAGCCAGAGCAGGCCGATGGTTAACAGGATTAAGGCACTGCTAAATAAGGGTGGCGACACTTGCCAAAACGCGATGGCAAGCAGTAACGCCCCCAGACTAATACAGCCATGCACTACCCACGCGGTTAATTGTGTTGCCACGGCACGGATGCCTGTTGCCACCGGTAGAATTTGTAGCAAAGCACCCGTCATGGCATTGGCCAGGCCACCAATCACTGCCAGGTGGGTGAGGGCAAGTACACTGCCACTCCAGCGCGAATGTAAGGCTTGCGGACCAGCCCAGAACAGGGCGGCGGCTGCCAAAAGCATAAACAGGGGAGCGGTTACCAGGAACCGCAGGGGTACCGTAAGCGGCGGGGAGGCATCAAAAGAAAGGGCGCGTTGCATTAAGAGCTTTGCCAGATAAACACTTCAAAATCATTACCGCAGGGAAAACAAAGGTATTGATAACCGCGGGCTCGCAAAAGATCATACAACGGGAAGGGTTCACGGTGAATCAAAAACCTTAAGGTTTGTCCGTTAGGAAGATTATATAAGGCATCCAACACCTGTTCCATTGGTTCTGGTGGCGGCAGGTTGCGCGCATCTACCGTCACGTGAGCCTCGGGTTTTGAGTGTGGATCGGTGCAAGGGCTTGTCATAGTTAGTCATTATATTCAATACTATCGTTTACGCCGATTTTTTGATTTGTCCTTGATCTGGGTTAAGTCAATTGAATTTGTTGGGGTCGTTTGATTTTTGTCACAAGGTATCCAGATTCAGGCGAGCAACCTGTCGTAATCCGTCCTAAGTGGTGCGAGAATACTGGATGCCACCTAGGCATTGCGTCATCTTGCTTGTGAAAACACAAGCGTTCGTTTCCTAAAGGAAGAGGTGCTATGACAAATTCCTCCGCCCCGGCTTCGCGCGATCAGAATAAAGCGCTATGGCTGAGCACGTTGGCATTTACCCTGTGCTTTGCTGTCTGGACCATTTTTTCCATTGTTGGTATCTCTATTAAGGACGAATTGGGGCTGTCGGAATCCCAGTTCGGTTTGCTGATCGCGACGCCTGTATTAACAGGCTCTATTGTTCGCCTGATTCTCGGTGTATGGACGGAACAATATGGCGGGCGGCTGATTTTCTCATTACAGATGGTGCTCACCGGGTTGGCAACGTATGCCTTGACCTGGGCCCACTCTTACTGGACTTTCTTGCTTGCCGCATTGGGTGTCGGGCTGGCAGGCGGCTCGTTTATTATTGGCGTTGCCTACGTCTCCAAATGGTATCCCCAGGAAAAGCAGGGGACCGCCCTGGGGGTTTTTGGCATGGGCAACGTTGGCGCAGCCGTCACCACCTTTATTGCCCCTTTTATATTGTATGCCTGGGGTTGGGAGGCGGTGGCCAAAGTATGGGCCTACGCCATTACGGCGATGGGGGTGTTGTTTTTCCTTATTGCACGTGACGATCCGGATTTTGTAAAACGTAAGGCACAAGGCATTGCGGTGCCCACCTTGGCCGAGCAGTTCGCACCGTTAAAGAATTTACAGGCCTGGCGTTTTTCGCTGTATTACTTTTTTGTGTTTGGCGCTTTTGTGGCATTGGCCCTATGGTTACCAAACTATTTGGTCCAGGTGTATGGGGTAGATGTCCGCGTCGCGGGTATTGGTGCTGCAAGTTTTAGCTTGTCCGCCAGTGTGTTCCGGGCCTATGGAGGGGTCTTGTCCGATCGGTTTGGTGCCCGGTCTGTGATGTATTGGACCTTTGGCTTCTCCTTGCTATTCCTGTTCATGCTGTCCTATCCGCCCACGGATTATGTGATCCATGGTCGGGATGGCCCCATTGCATTTTCCACCAAAATGGGTTTGTGGCCGTTTGTGGCGGTAATGTTTGCGCTGGGCTTTTTCATGAGCCTGGGCAAAGCTGCGGTTTTTCGTCACATTCCGGTGTATTACCCCAAGCATGTCGGCTCAGTAGGCGGACTTGTTGGCATGATCGGTGGTTTGGGTGGCTTTGTCTTGCCCATCGTTTTCGGGGCGTTGCTTGACCTCACGGGGATCTGGACGATTGCCTTTGTCTTGTTGTTCTTCATCGTGTTGGTGTCCTTGGGTTGGATGCATTTCTCCATCCGGGCGATGGAGCGGCGTGCCCAAGGCGTGCAGCTGGATCGTTTGCCATCCTTCCCCGAGCTTGAAGAGATTCACGATCCCGACGTAACCGTCATGCCTCGGGTGCTAGAGAAGTGGCAGCCCGAAGACGAGGCGTTTTGGGAAACTACGGGGCGCAAAATTGCTCAGCGCAACTTATGGATTTCCATCCCGGCATTATTGCTGGCGTTTGCGGTCTGGATGGTGTGGTCAGTGGTGGTTGCCGAGCTGCCGGCCATCGGGTTTGACTTTAAGCAGGATCAGCTGTTCTGGTTGGCAGCCTTGCCGGCCTTATCCGGGGCAACCTTAAGAATCTTTTATAGCTTTATGGTGCCAATTTTCGGGGGCCGGTTGTGGACCACGTTGTCAACGGCTTCGTTACTGCTGCCGGCAGCCGGTATTGGTTACGCGGTACAGGATCCCAACACGCCTTATTTGATTTTTGTGGTGTTGGCCTTGCTGTGTGGCTTGGGGGGCGGTAATTTTGCTTCCTCTATGGCCAATATCAGTTTCTTTTTCCCCCGGGCAGAAAAAGGCAACGCGCTTGCCTTGAATGCGGGCTTGGGCAACCTTGGGGTATCCGTGATGCAGTTTTTGGTGCCCTTGGTCATTACCGCCGGTGTGTTTGGCGTAGTTGGTGGGCCCGCTCAGGAATTATCAGACGGGCAGAAGGTGTGGATACAGAACGCTGGTTTTGTGTGGGTACCCTTCATTATTGTTTCCACCATTGCTGCTTGGGTAGGCATGAATGATATTGCCGATGCCAAGGCAAGCTTTAAAGAGCAGGCCGTTATATTTTCGCGGGCACATAATTGGATTATGTGTTTGCTGTACGTGGGAACGTTTGGCAGCTTTATTGGTTACTCCGCGGGATTCCCCTTGTTATCCCGCCTGGCCTTCCCGGAAATAAACGCCCTGAAGTTTGTCTTTTTAGGGCCTTTGGTGGGGGCGCTAAGCCGTGCCGGCACAGGCTGGCTTGCCGATAAGGTTGGGGGCGGTCGTGTCACCTTCTGGGTTTTTGTGGGGATGATGCTGTCGGTATTGGGCGTCATCTGGTCATTAACCATTACGTCCTTCCTGTTGTTTTTCGTATTCTTTATGGCCCTATTCTTCTTCACCGGGGTCGGGAATGCGTCTACTTTCCAAATGATTCCCGTTATTATGCGGAAAGAGACATCACGTTTGGCACCTCATCTTGGTGTGGGGGAGCAGCAGCGTCGCGCGGAGCGGGAATCCGCAGCAATTATCGCGTTTACCAGCGCAATAGGAGGATATGGAGGGTTCTTTATTCCCAAGGCCTATGGCTCTTCAATCGCGCTTACCGGCGCACCATTAATGGCCTTGTGGGGATTCCTACTGTTTTACGCTGTGTGCCTGGCGGTGACATGGGTGGTATACACCCGGCCCGGGGGCATGTTGCATGCGATCGAACGTCGAGCTATGCCAACGCCTCAAGCGGCATAGCACGAACAATTACTACTTGAAAGAGGATTCAGGATGAGCCATCTTCTAGATCGATTAAATTTCTTTAAGTCATTGCGTAAAGATACATTTTCAGACGGGCATGGGCAAACCACCGTAGAAAACCGTGATTGGGAAGATGTCTACCGACGTCGATGGCAGCATGACAAGGTGGTGCGTTCCACGCATGGCGTGAACTGTACCGGGTCGTGTTCTTGGAAAATTTACGTAAAATCCGGCATTGTGACGTGGGAAACCCAATATACGGACTATCCCCGTACCCGTCCTGATTTGCCGAATCATGAGCCACGTGGTTGTGCCCGTGGCGCATCTTACAGTTGGTACTTATATAGTGCGAATCGGGTGAAAACCCCCTTGATTCGTGGTCATTTAATGCGCTTGTGGCGGGAAAAGCGTCAATCAATGAGCCCGCTCCAGGCATGGGAAGCGATTCAAAGCGATCCAAAGGCCCGTAAAAGCTATACCAAAACGCGCGGCAAAGGTGGTTTTGTACGCGCCAGCTGGGATGAAGCAGGTGAAATGATTGCGGCGGCCAACGCCTATACCATTAAAAAATATGGACCGGACCGGGTCTTTGGTTTTTCTCCCATTCCCGCCATGTCCATGATTTCCTACGCTGCGGGAACGCGTTACCTATCGCTGATTGGTGGCACGTGCATGTCGTTCTACGATTGGTATTGCGACCTTCCACCTGCCAGCCCGCAAACATGGGGGGAGCAAACTGACGTTCCCGAATCAGCAGACTGGTACAACTCGGGTTATCTCTTGCTATGGGGTTCCAACGTGCCGCAAACGCGCACGCCCGATGCCCACTTTTATACCGAGGTGCGCTACAAAGGAACCAAAAGTGCCGTGATTTGCCCGGACTATTCCGAGGCGGCCAAGTTTGCTGATATTTGGTTGAATGCCAAGCAGGGGACGGATTCTGCCTTGGGCATGGCGTTTGGTCACGTTGTTTTACGTGAATTCCACTTACAACGTCAGGTTCCGTATTTTCAGGACTATGCGCGCCAATATACCGACTTGCCGTTGCTGGTTGAATTGGAGACACGCGAAGGAAGCTATGTTGCCGGGCGCCAGCTACGCGCGGCCGACTTTGAAGCCAGCCTTGGGGAAAGCAACAACCCTGAATGGAAAACAGTCGCCATGGATGAAACGTCTGGAGAGGTTGTGGTACCGAATGGGTCTGTTGGGTTCCGCTGGGGTGAGCAAGGCAAATGGAATCTGGAAAAGAAAGCTGGCGATAAGCCGGTAAGCTTGCGGCTAACTCTGGCGGATGAAGGGCAGCACGATGACATTGTCAGTGTGGATTTCCCCTTCTTTGGCGGCGCAGCGACCAATGGTTTTGCGCTCGATAGCCGCGGTGAAATTCTGACGCGTAACATTCCTGTCCGTAAGATGACCCTCGCCGATGGTCGCGAGGTGTTGGTGGCCACCGTATTCGATTTAATGTGCGCCAACTATGGCCTGGATCGTGGCTTTGGTGGCGAGAATGTGGCCCAAAGCTATGATGACGATGTGCCGTTTACGCCCGCATGGGCGGAGCGCATCACGGGTGTGCGTCGCGATAAAATTATTCAGGTAGCGCGTGAATTTGCTGATAATGCAGAGAAAACCAATGGTAAATCCATGGTCATTATCGGGGCCGGTACCAACCACTGGTATCACATGGACATGACGTACCGCGCCGCCATTAACCTTTTGGTGATGTGTGGTTGTGTGGGGCAGTCTGGTGGGGGCTGGTCCCACTACGTGGGTCAGGAAAAGCTGCGTCCGCAGCCCGGATGGACAGCACTGGCCTTTGCCCTGGACTGGATTCGTCCGCCGCGGCACATGAACTCCACGTCGGCATGGTATGCCCACACCAACCAGTGGCGTTACGAAACCGTGCGGGCTGAAGAAATCCTGTCACCCACGGCACCAGAAGGCGATTGGAAGGACCTTAGCCTGATTGATTACAACATTCGCGCCGAGCGTATGGGTTGGCTTCCTTCCGCGCCGCAGTTGAAAACGAATCCGTTAGAGGTTGCGCGTGCCGCGGAAGCTGCGGGTATGAACGTCCAGGATTATGTGGCTCAAGAGCTGAAATCCGGCGGCCTGCAGATGTCTTGTGAAGATCCCGATGCCCCGGAGAACTGGCCGCGAAACCTTTTTGTGTGGCGCTCCAATCTGCTGGGGTCCTCGGGTAAGGGTCATGAATATTTCCTGAAACACTTGCTGGGCACGGCGCATGGCTTGCAGGGCAAGGATCTGGGAGAGCAGGGAGGTACCAAGCCCATCGAAGCTACCTGGCATGATGAAGCACCCGAGGGCAAATTAGACTTGTTGGTCACTATTGACTTTCGCATGTCGACCACAGCCGTCTATGCAGATATCGTTTTGCCGACCGCAAGCTGGTATGAAAAAGATGACATGAACACCTCAGACATGCATCCCTTCATTCATCCCTTGCAGGCAGCCATTGATCCCGCCTACGAATCCAAATCCGATTGGGAAATCTTTAAATTTATTGCCAAGAAGTTCTCGGCGATTGCGCCAGAAATTTTGGGCAAGGAAAAGGATGTGGTGCAGCTACCACTGCAACACGACAGTCCCATGGAAATTGCCCAAACCCGGGTGCGCGATTGGAAAAAAGGCGAATGCGAGCTTATTCCTGGACAAACGGCACCGGCCTATATCGAGGTGGAGCGGGACTATCCGAATGTCTATAAGCAATTCACAGCCTTAGGTCCGCTGATGGAAACCCTGGGTAATGGCGGTAAGGGGATTAGTTGGGATACCAAAGAAGAAGTTAAGCATTTGCGCGCCTTGAACCATACCGTAACGGACGAAGGGCTCACACAGGGCATGGCACGCATTGACACCGCCATTGATGCGGCAGAGGTTGTTCTCATGCTGGCACCAGAGACGAATGGCTCCGTGGCGGTAAAAGCCTGGGAGTCTTTAAGCCAGGTGACCGGGCGTGACCATCGTCATTTGGCGGCACCCAAGGAAGACGAAAAAATACGTTTCCGTGATATTGCCGCGCAGCCCCGCAAAATCATTACCTCGCCTACATGGTCTGGGGTAGAAAACGAAGAGGTGTCTTACAACGCCGGCTACACCAACGTGCATGAGCTGATTCCCTGGCGCACGGTGTCTGGTCGCCAACAGCTGTATCAAGATCATGAATGGATGCGTGCCTTTGGCGAAAGCCTGGTGACCTGGCGCCCACCGGTCGATCTTAAAACTACCGGGGATATTGCCACCACGGCGCTCAAGGAAGACGAACCTCATGTGGTCCTGAACTTCCTGACACCGCACCAGAAGTGGGGTATCCATTCAACCTATACCGATAACCTGCTCATGCTCACGCTCAACCGCGGTGGTCCGGTGGTGTGGATTTCCGAGAATGACGCCCGCAAGGCCGGTTTGGTCGATAACGATTGGGTAGAAGTCTTTAACAGCAATGGCGCATTGGTGGCACGCGCTGTGGTAAGCCAGCGGATTAAAGACGGCTCCATGTTTATGTATCACGCCCAGGAAAAAATTGTGAATACGCCAGGCAGCCAACTAACCGGAAAGCGTGGGGGGATTCATAACTCCGTGACGCGTACCGTGTTAAAGCCCACCCACATGATTGGCGGCTATGCACAACTGGCTTATGGGTTTAATTATTACGGCACGGTGGGGTCGAATCGGGACGAGTTTGTCATCGTCCGCAAACTGGATAAAGTGGATTGGCTTGACACGCCAGTCGCGGAAGCAGCGGAGGCAGCACAATGAAGATACGCGCTCAAATTGGTATGGTCCTTAATCTGGATAAGTGTATTGGCTGTCATACCTGCTCTGTTACCTGTAAGAATGTTTGGACAAGTCGTGAAGGGGTGGAATACGCCTGGTTTAACAACGTCGAAACCAAGCCTGGCATTGGCTACCCTAAAGACTGGGAGAACCAAAAGCGCTGGAAGGGGGGATGGATACGCACCTCAAAAGGCACATTACAGCCAAAACAGGGAGGTAAATGGCGCATTTTGGCCAATATTTTTGCCAACCCCTACTTACCGGAAATCGACGATTTCTATGAACCTTTTGATTACGACTACGATCACTTGAAGTCGGCGCCAGAAATGCAGGCGTTTCCTACCGCCCGCCCGCGTTCCGTGATTAGCGGTGAGCGCATGGAGAAGATCGAATGGGGGCCTAACTGGGAAGAAATCCTTGGGGGTGAGTTCTCCAAGCGGTCCCAGGACTACAACTTCGAGGGCGTACAAAAGGAAATCTATGGAGAGTATGAAAATACCTTCATGATGTACTTGCCCCGCCTGTGCGAACACTGTCTAAACCCCACTTGTGTGGCCGCTTGCCCATCCGGGGCGATTTATAAGCGCGAAGATGACGGTGTTGTCCTTATTGATCAGGAAAAATGCCGTGGCTGGAGAATGTGTGTCTCGGGCTGCCCCTACAAGAAGATCTACTACAACTGGTCTACGGGTAAATCAGAAAAGTGCACCTTGTGTTATCCACGCCTGGAAAGCGGCATGCCCACGGTTTGTTCGGAAACCTGTGTAGGGCGCATTCGCTATTTGGGTGTGATGCTCTACGATGCCGATAAAATCGCTGAGGCCGCCGCTACCCCCGATGAGAAGGATTTATACGGGGCCCAGCTCGATGTCTTCCTGGATCCTAACGATCCCGAAGTCATTGCGGAGGCGCGGGCGCAAGGCATTCCTGAGGACTGGATTAAGGGCGCACAAAATTCTCCCATCTGGAAAATGGCGATGGATTGGAAGATTGCCTTCCCCTTGCACCCGGAATACCGCACCTTACCCATGGTGTGGTATGTGCCCCCTTTGTCTCCCATCCAGAATGCGGCTGAAGCGGGACGAATTTCGGCGGTCGATAATATGCCCGATGTCGAATCATTGAGAATTCCGGTGCGCTACTTGTCGAATATGCTTACCGCTGGTGAAGATGGTCCCATTATTTCAGCGTTAGAGCGCATGCTGGCCATGCGTTCTTACATGCGCTCTAAAACGGTTGATGGCGTGATTAATCATGACATTGCCGAGCGCGTCGGCCTGACGCCCCTGCAAATTGATGAAATGTATCAACTGCTGGCGATTGCTGATTTCGAGGACCGTTTTGTCATTCCAACCACGCATCGGGAGCTGGTGGAGGACGCTTACGATATTCAAAGCGGTTGTGGCTTTACCGATGGCAACGGTTGCTCCACCGGTAGCTCTGGGCGCAGTTTGTTTGGCAGCAAGAAGTTCCGCACGACGCAGGAGTTCATCTCATGAAAACATTTAAAGCGTTATCGGCATTGCTGACCTACCCGGAGCGGGAGCTCCAGCGCGCTATCCCGGCGATTCGTGAGGCGCTAGTGGCAGAACAACTGTTATCGCCGGCCACGGTCTCGGCATTAGAGCCGTTGCTGCAGTCGCTGGAACAGAGTGATATTTACAATCTGCAAGAGCGATACGTGTTGCTGTTTGATCGTTCACGCAGCCTTTCTTTGAACCTGTTTGAGCACATTCACGGCGAGAGTCGGGACCGCGGTGGGGCCATGGTGGACCTGCTAGAAACGTATCGGGCGTCTGGCTTTGATTTGGTCAGCACCGAGTTGCCGGATCATTTGCCGGTTTTGCTCGAGTTTGTCTCGACACAGTCCGTGCAAGAGGCACGCGCGCTGCTGCAGGATGCCGGCCATATCATTGTGGCTTTAGCAGGCCGCTTGCAGCGCCGTAATACCCCTTATGCAGCTGTATTACAGGCCTTGGTGGACTTTGCCGAGGCAGATCAGCGTTCTGAAGAGGCCCAGCTCTTGTTGGCAGAAAAAGATGATGATCCGGAAGATTTGGAAGCGCTGGATGCGGTATGGGAGGAGGCGGCGGTCACGTTTGGCCCCGGTGATGCTGCTGCTTGCCCCAGTACGATGGGTACTGGTAATGCGGGCAACTTGGCCGCCAATGAGTTTCCCATTCATATACAACGTCGCTCCAAGACTTCCGATCTGCACTGATAGAGGGGATTGATATGCATAATTTTCTTTTTGGGATTTATCCTTATATCGCCCTAACCGTAATGGTAATGGCGAGTATCGCACGCTATGAGCGGGATCCCTTTACCTGGAAAACCAAATCCAGTCAGCTGTTGCGTAAAAAACAGTTTGTGATGGGCTCCGTTCTATTTCATGTAGGCGTACTTATTATTTTCTTTGGACATTTGTTTGGATTGCTGATTCCGATTCGTGTCTTTGAAATCTTTGGTATTAGCCATGGCGCTAAGCAAATCCTCGCGATTGTGGTGGGAGGCGTTGCCGGGGTGATCGCATTAATTGGGGGCTGGATGCTTCTGCATCGCCGCTTGTATGATCCGCGCATCCGTGCCAATTCATCCTTTGGGGATACCGCAGTGATGTTTTTGCTGGTATTACAGCTTATTTTGGGATTGGCGACAATATTTATCTCAAGTGCCCACTTGGATGGTGGCGAGATGCTCAAGCTCATGTATTGGGCTCAGGGAATCATGTACTTTAAGGGTGGTGCCGCGGGCTATATTGTAGATACGCATTGGTTGTTTAAGGCCCACTTGTTTTTAGGCTTGACCATTTTCTTGATTTTCCCCTTCACGCGACTGGTACATATCGTATCTGCGCCGGTACGTTATCTGTGGCGACCCGGCTATCAAATCGTGCGCAGTCGCCGGGGGGCCAAGCCTGCGCCTACGGGGTTAACACCAATGCCACGTGCTGGATCAGGAAATCGCCATGAGTAGAGTTATACCGATTAAACGCGAGCAAGATACCACGGTATCGGTCAATGGGGTGGTAGTGTCGCCGGAAGCAATTGCCAGCGAAGCCCAAAACCATCCCATGCCCAAGGGTAAGCCTGGCTGGGCCTGGCGGGCCGCTGCGCACGCTTTGGTGATGCGTGAATTGTTGTTGCAGTGCGCGCGAGAAAAGGGGCTTACCCCGGAGCCGGAAGCGTTAATGCCCGGCCAATGGGAAACGGATGAAGAGGCGTTGATTCGCCAATTACTGGAGTCTGAGCTCAGTCCCACACCAATTGACGAGGCACAGCTGCGTGCGCTGTACGATCAGTCGCCCGATAAATTTAGAGGGCCTTCTTTGTTCGAGGCGGCGCATATCTTATTTCCAGCACCGCCAGAGGATCCCAGTTTTCGGGCCAAAGCCAGGCACGAAGCGCGGGGGGTGCTGGCGCAGCTTCAGGAACAGCCCGGACGTTTTGCGGTGTTGGCACAGGAGCATTCGGCCTGTCCTTCCAAAGATCAGGGCGGGTTGTTGGGTCAATTGGCATCGGGGGATACCGTGCCCGAATTTGAGGCGGCTCTGGCGACCATGCCCGAGGGCAGCATTTCCGAGGCCCCCTTGGAAACGCGTTATGGCTTTCATATTATTCGCCTCGATGCACGCGTCAGAGGTGCGGTGCTGCCGTTTGAGTCTGTTCTGCCTGCCTTGCGGGAAGCACAGGAAAAAGCGGAATGGGTGAAGGCTGGGCGCCGCTATATGAGCGCGCTAGCTACCCAGGCCACCATTACCGGAATTGATGTTCACGATACGCCGTGGACGGATCCGGAGCAGTTAGCGCGCGCCTGATAACAATGTGACGCTATTGCTTTTGCTTCTCGAGTTCGGCGGCCCATTGTTCTACAACGGGCCAGATCGCCGCGGGGCTATCGACAATAGCGTCCGCCTGCCAGCCACGAATGGTAGCAGTTTCCGGGCCGCAATATCCGTAAGCGGCAACTACTGTGGCCATGCCGGCGGCTTTGCCAGCAACAATGTCACGCTCATCATCGCCAATATAAATGCAATACGCAGGCAGAATATTGGTGTCCCTGGAAGCGTATAGTAAAGACGCCGGATTGGGCTTTAAATGACCGGTGGTATCTCCGCCAACCAGGGTAGCGCAGTGTTCCATGATGCCAAGGTGCTTGGCCAGGGGGCGGGCCAGGTATTCTGCTTTATTGGTCACAATGCCCCATTCAAGGTTGTGGTTCTGAATTTTTGTTAATAACGCTTCCATGCCCTCAAACAGACGCGTATGCGTAAACATATTCGCTTCATAGTCTTTTAGGAATTGTTCCCGAACCTGGGGGAAGTCCTCATGATCGGTTTCCATGCCAAGGGCTGCTTTAATAAGCCCACGAGCGCCGTAAGAGGCATAGGTACGAAGCTCATCCAAGGCGATGGGAGCAAGGCCGCGTCGCTCCCGCTGGCGGTTTGCTGCCAGGGCAAGGTCGGGTGCTGTGTCCGCCAAGGTACCATCAAAATCAAAAAGAACCAGTTTTTTTTGCGTCATAGTTTTTGGGTGGCAAGTAAGTAATTAACCGAAGTATCCTGACTTAGTTTATAGGTTTTAGTCAAGGGGTTGTAATTAAGGCCAGTGACAGCCGTTACGGTTAAACCGCTGTCGCGGGAAGCGCCAGCAAGTTCACTGGGCTGAATGAAACGGTGGTAGGAGTGTGTACCCCGAGGGACGAGGTTGAGAAAATATTCTGCCCCAAGAATGGCAAACAAAAATGATTTTGGGTTGCGATTCAGGGTTGAAAACAAAACATGGCCTCTGGGCTTAACAAGGGTGGCGCAAGCCTGGATAATAGCCGCGGGGTCGGGCACATGCTCCAGCATTTCCATACAGGTGATAATGTCATAGTGGGCGCTTTTCTGTGTTGCAAGCGCTTCCGCACTAATTTCCTGGTAATCGACAGTGATACCGCTTTCCAGCCCGTGTAGCCGGGCAACCGTGAGGGATTCAGGGGCCAAGTCGATACCAGTGACATGCCCCCCTTCCCGGGCCATTGCTTCGGACAGGATGCCCCCGCCACAGCCAACGTCCAGAATGGTTTGATTGTGTAGGGGTCCGGTTTGCTGCTGAATCCATTGCAGACGTAAGGGGTTGATGGCATGCAGGGGCTTGAAGTCACCTTCAGGATCCCACCAATGTGCGGCGCTTTCGGAGAATTTTTCTAATTCGGCCACATCGACGTTTGAGGGCGTTGTTTGAGGGGAGTTTTGCATCATCAACCCATTCAATGAAAGAAGCTTACAAAAGAAAAGGGCCCCGCGGGGAGCGGAGCCCTTTTTCCGTATAACCGGTATTTATGTCGTTAGACTACCGCTTAGTTGCTGTTGCGAGAACCGACGATTTCGATTTCTACACGACGGTTTTGGGCGCGACCTTCGCGGGTGGAGTTCGTCGCGATGGGGCTGGTTTCGCCTTTACCTTCAGTGTAAATACGATCGGCTGGGACCCCCTGGGATACCAGGTAGTCTTTAACGGAAGCAGCACGACGCTCGGACAAGCCCTGGTTGTATTCAGCAGGACCTGTGGAGTCTGTGTGACCCGTTGCAATAAGCGTTTCAAGTTGGATGTCGCGGACTTGTTCAGCGATTTGGTTTAGAACCTGCTTACCTTCGGGCTTGATGACTGTTTTATCAAAGTCAAAGAAGGTATCGGCATTCAGGACAACCTTGGTAGCGGTAGGTTCTTCGACGGGGGCCTGAGCGACAGGGACACCATCACAACCTTCGATACCCGTAGCCGGTGTCCAGAAATTGTTACGCCAGCAAAGTTCATTGCTACCGTTCATCCAAACCTGTCCGTAAGGGTTTTGCCAGTTATCTACGGTTTGCGCAGTGGCGGCGCCAGAAGCAGTCATGGCTGCAATAGCAAGCGCGAGTGCGATTTTAGAGGGTTTGTTCATGTTTCTCCTCGTTAAGCTTTAATGCTGTTAAGTGACCGCAGCGAACCCCCGCCGCATATCAAAAAAACGAATACAGTATAACAAAACCGTGGGTTGGGCAGAAATTACTGCACGTGGAATTGCACTGTGTGTTACAGCGAATGTTAAGACATTATTAGGGGTTAGGTTAAGTCTGAAGCGGGTTTAAGCTCAAGATAAGCGTAAATCTTCATGATGTATGGACTTTATTGTTGGGTTTTGGCAACATACTAGGGTGGGCAGCATCAGCGGCGGATAAGGTCATCATTACAATTATGGTCAGCCCACGGAAACCCCTATAAGAAATGATAGAATTTCCTATTCGCCTTTATTTCCTACTATTCAGGTTATTATGACTTCCTTTGCTAAGGAAACGCTTCCGATTTCGCTCGAAGAGGAAATGCGTCGCAGCTATTTGGATTACGCGATGAGCGTTATCGTTGGGCGCGCATTGCCCGATGTGCGTGATGGGCTCAAGCCCGTCCACCGTCGTGTCCTTTACGCGATGCATGAGCTTAACAACGATTGGAACCGTCCCTATAAAAAATCCGCCCGTATTGTTGGGGATGTGATTGGTAAATACCATCCTCATGGTGATGCAGCGGTCTATGACACCATTGTTCGTATGGCGCAGGATTTTTCTTTGCGCTACCGGCTGGTCGATGGGCAGGGTAACTTTGGCTCGGTAGATGGTGACAGCGCGGCCGCGATGCGGTATACGGAAGTCCGCTTGGCAAAAATCGCGCATGAAATGTTGGCGGATATCGATCAGGAAACGGTTGATTTCGGCCCCAACTACGATGGCAGTGAGCAAGAGCCTCAGCTGCTGCCGACGCGTTTGCCCAATTTGCTCGTTAACGGTAGCTCCGGTATTGCGGTGGGCATGGCAACGAATATCCCACCTCATAATTTACGTGAAGTCGCTAACGGCTGCCTGTATCTGTTGGAAAACCCGGAAGCCAGCATTGATGAGCTGATGGAGCACATTCCCGCCCCTGACTTTCCCACCGGTGGCATTATTTATGGCATGTCCGGGGTGCGTGAGGGGTATAGAACCGGGCGCGGCCGTGTCATCATGCGTGCCAGTGCGCATTTTGAGGACATGGAGCGGGGCAATCGCCAAGCTATTGTGGTCGATGCCATTCCCTATCAGGTAAATAAAAAGTCCTTGCAAGAGCGCATTGCCGAGCTGGTAAATGAAAAGCGCCTGGAAGGCATTTCCGATATTCGTGATGAGTCGGATAAAGATGGTATGCGCTTGGTAATTGAGCTAAAGCGTGGGGAAGTGCCCGAGGTCATTCTTAACAACCTCTATAAGCATACTCAGCTTCAGGAAACCTTTGGCATCAATATGGTCGCCTTGGTGGATGGGCAGCCGCGGTTGCTCAACCTTAAGCAGATGGTGGAGTACTTCCTTTACCATCGACGGGAAGTCGTTACCCGTCGTACGGTATTTCAGCTACGTCGGGCGCGTGATCGCGGCCATGTATTGGAAGGTCTGGCAGTTGCCCTGGCGAATATTGATGAGTTCATTGAAATCATCAAGGCGGCACCTACGCCACCCGTCGCGCGACAGGAGCTAATGGCCAATACCTGGGATTCCGGTTTGGTGCGCGAATTACTGGCACGTGCCGATGAAGGGGACACGCCTGGGGGACGGCAAGCCTTCCGCCCCGACGGTCTGCCGCGCCAATACGGGTTGCAGGACGATGGTCGCTATCGGTTAAGCGAAACACAAGCGCAAGAAATCCTGAATATGCGCTTGCAGCGCTTAACAGGGCTGGAGCAAAACAAGATCACCGATGAGTATCGCAAGATTATGGATACCATTGCTGATCTGCTGGATATTCTGGCAACGCCTGAACGGGTGACGGAAATTATTGCGGACGAGTTAAAAGCATTGGCGGATGAATATTCAGATCCGGCCAAAGATGAGCGCCGCTCAGAAATCGAGTTCAACGCTATTGAGCTTGATACAGAAGACTTGATTACGCCAATGGACATGGTGGTCACCTTGTCTCAAGCCGGTTACATCAAAAGCCAGCCACTGTCCGAATACCGCGCGCAGCGCCGCGGCGGGCGTGGCAAGCAGGCGACCAATATGCGCGAGAACGACTGGGTAGAGCAGCTGTTTATTGCAAATACCCACGACCACATTTTGTGTTTTTCAGATCACGGTCGGGTGTACTGGCTAAAAGTATGGGAGGTGCCGGCGGGCAGTCGCACCTCGCGCGGGCGTCCCATCGTTAATATGTTCCCATTGGCGCCGGATGAAAAAATTACTGTGATCTTGCCGGTGCGTGAATTCACCGAGGATCAATACGTCTTTATGGCCACCTTGCGGGGTACGGTGAAGAAAACACCGTTATCTCACTTCTCCAATCCACGCCGTACGGGCATTATTGCGGTAGGTTTGGATGAGGGGGATTATCTTATTGGGGTGGATGTCACCGATGGCAGCCACGATGTGATGCTGTTTTCCAACGATGGTAAGGCGGTTCGTTTCGACGAGGCAGATGTCCGTCCCATGGGCCGTACGGCGCGCGGGGTCCGTGGCATGCGGCTTGATGACGAGCAGTCACTTATTTCCATGTTGGTTGCCAAGGATGAATCGCTTAGCGTGTTAACCGCAACCGAACATGGCTATGGCAAGCGCACGCCAATTTCTGACTACACGCGCTATAACCGTGGTACCAAGGGTTTGATTGCCATTCAGACCTCGGAGCGGAATGGTCAGTTGGTTGGTGCAGCCCTGGTGGCACCGGAAGATGAAATCATGTTAATTACCAAAGACGGTGTCATGGTGAGAACCCGAGTGGATGAGGTCCGCGAAATGGGACGGGCGACGCAAGGGGTCACACTGATTAATGTTGATGAAGATAGCTTGTTACGCCGTATCCGCCGGGTTACCGAACGGGATGCGGATGACATAATCGATGAACAGGATGAACAAGAAGGTGCGGGTGCAGAAGGCGCGAATAGTGATACGCCAGCTTCTGATACCGACACCAACAGTGAGGATGAATGAATGACGCGACCTTGGAATTTTTCCGCTGGGCCGGCCGCTTTACCACAACCCGTATTGGAGCAGGCAGCCGCAGAAATGCTGGATTGGCACGGTTGCGGAATGTCTGTGATGGAGCTCAGTCATAGGGGCGAGCAGTTTGGCCGTATTCGTGATGAAACCGAGCAGGCGTTACGCGACTTGTTGCACATCCCCGACGACTTTGCCGTTTTGTTTTTGCAAGGCGGCGCCACCGCGCAAAATGCTTTAGTACCGCTAAATCTTATTGGTCGCAGTCAGGCGAACCATGCCGACTATGTGTTATCAGGTCGCTGGTCACATAAGTCTTTCAAAGAGGCCCAGCCTTATGGGGCGCTAGCAGTTGCCGCCAGCAGTGGCGAGGCCACCGAAATCGATGGTCAATCGCAAGACGCCTGGACGTGGTTCCCGGAGCCTGCGCAGTGGCAAATACGCCCCGATGCCGCCTACGTTCATATGTGTAGCAACGAAACGGTAGGCGGGGTTCAACTTACCAAGCTTCCGGATCTTGCCCAGCTGGGCGCGCCAGGGGTGCCCTTGGTGGTTGATGCCTCCTCGGATTTTTTATCGGTTCCGATCGATTTTTCGCGAGTGGGCATGTTGTATGTGGGCGCCCAGAAAAATGCGGGACCAGCAGGGGTCACCATTGTTATTGTTCGCAAAGATTTATTAGGCCACGCGCATCCCCTATGCCCCACTCCTTTTAACTACGCGCACCTGGAAGCGGCGGATTCCATGTTTAATACCCCCCCCACCTATGCCATTTATATGGTTGGGCTGGTATTGAAATGGCTACAGCAACAAGGCGGCGTTGCAGCAATGGAAAAGGCCAGCAAAGCGAAGTCACAGTTGTTGTACGACTACCTCGACAGCACGTCGTTTTATCGCTCCATGGTTGCCAAGCCCTGGCGTTCACGCATGAACATTCCCTTTTTGTTGCACGATGAAAAACTCGATGGGCCATTCCTTTCCGAAGCGGAAGCGGCCGGCTTGTTGCAACTCAAGGGCCACAAAAGCGTGGGTGGTATGCGTGCGTCAATCTATAACGCCATGCCCATGCAAGGGGTAGAGGCACTGGTTTCTTTTATGCAAGCGTTTGAGCAGCGCCATGGATAAAGCATTACGCGAGCGTTTACAGCCTTTGCGTGAACGTATCGATGAACTGGATAAGCAGCTACTCGCCCTCATGAATGAGCGCGCAGGCATTGCACAAAAAGTGGGCGACATCAAAAAGGAATTTGATGTTAAGGGGCCGGTGCTAAAGCCCGAGCGGGAAGCAATGATCTTTCGTCAATTGCAAGCATTAAATCCCGGGCCATTTACGGATGCCGCCATCGAGGCCGTTTGGACCGAAATCATTTCTACGTGTCGCGGTTTGGAGGATGTTATCTCTGTGGCGTACCTTGGGCCCAGGGGTTCGTTTTCCGAACAGGCTGCTTTTGAACATTATGGCCATTTCATTCACGCGAAACCTTGCGACTCTTTTGAAGAAGTGTTTAGGGTGGTTGAGGCCGGGCAAGCGGATATCGGCGTGCTGCCGGTAGAGAACTCCACCGAAGGGGCGGTGAACCGTACCCTGGATTTGTTGTTGAACACCTCACTTAAGGTATTAGGGGAGCGTTCTCTAAAAATTCATCACGAACTCATGACGCAATCCGGCACCATGCAAGGCATTCGTCGGATTCTGGCTCATCCCCAAGCATTGGCACAGTGTCGGGACTGGTTGTTACACCACTACCCTGATGTTCCGCATGATGTGGCATCAAGTAACGCTCAGGCGGCGGAAATTGCCTCGCAAGATGCCAGTGTTGCAGCCATTGCCAGTCATGTAGCAGCAGAGGTGTGGGGGCTTAAAGCGGCGCATTCCGGCATCCAGGACGATCCGCATAACCGAACCCGCTTTTTGATGGTGGGTGACATGCCGATTTTGCCCAGTGGTGAAGACAAAACCAGTCTTATTCTGGCGGTGCCCAATCGAGCAGGCGCTGTCTACGAGATGTTGGCGCCGCTAACGCGCTATGATGTGTCCATGACCCGACTGGAGTCACGGCCGGCCCGTACGGGGCAGTGGGAATACTACTTTTATGTGGATATCCTGGGGCATGCAAGCGATAGCAACGTCGCACAGGCGTTGGCCGAGCTTAAAGATCAAGTGGCTTTCTTTAAGCTGTTAGGTTCTTACCCACGCCAATAAACAATCAAGTTATCGTCACGGAAACCTTATGTCATCCTCTTCTGCGTCGTCAACCCGTGCGCAAGCGTTTCAGGCACCCGAGTATATCGAGGCAATTGCGCCCTACCAGCCGGGCAAGCCTATCTCGGAGCTGGCACGCGAGCTTGGGCTAGACCCCAGCACTATTGTGAAATTAGCGTCCAATGAGAATCCGCTGGGCTTGGCGCCTTCTGCGCGTCAGGCAATGCTGGACAATCTGGATACCTTAAGTCGCTATCCGGACGCGGCGGGTTTTGAATTGCGGGCTGCCTTGGCGGCGCATTATCAAGTGCCCGCGGCATGGATTACGCTGGGTAATGGGTCAAATGATTTGCTGGAGCTGGCATCGTTGGCGTTATTAGAGCCTGGCGATGGGGTGGTGTATTCCCAGCATGCTTTTGTGGTGTACCATCTTGCCACCCAAGCACGTGGTGCTCGTCATGTTATGGTGCCCTCCTTGCAGTATGGGCATGATTTGGCAGCGATGCGCCAGGCAATCGATGCCGGCACGCGCCTGGTGTTTATTGCCAACCCCAATAATCCTACCGGAACCTTTGTGCCGGCTACTGAAATCGCGCAATTTTTACAAGACGTTCAGGCGGCCCATGGGGAGCGTGTTACGGTGGTCCTTGACGAAGCCTACAATGAATACCTCGCGCCCGAGCACCAGTTCGATAGCACGCAGTGGGTGGAACAATACCCCAATCTAATTGTGACCCGCACCTTCTCCAAAGCCTATGGCCTGGCTGGGTTGCGTCTGGGGTTTGCCTTGGCACAGCCGCGCCTTACCGATTTGCTAAATCGCGTGCGACAGCCATTTAATGCCAATAGCATGGCGCAGGCCGCGGCGATTGCGGTGCTAAACGATAAGGATTATCTGGCCAGGACCTATGAAGTAAATCGTGCGGGTAAAGCTCTGCTGACGCAAGCCTTCCAGGACTTGGGTCTTGATTATGTTCCCAGCCATGCCAATTTCATTTTGGTCAATGTTGGCGAGCAAGCGGCGCAAATTAACCAGGCGTTGTTAAAACAAGGGGTGATTGTGCGCCCTGTCGCTGCGGATGGCTTGCCCGAATGGTTACGGGTAAGTATTGGGCTGCCAGAAGAAAATCAGCGATTTATTAACGCTTTACGTACGTGTTTGTCACCGTGACTCGCGCTGATGGTTCGTCCGCTTTGCCTCGATTCCCCGTTGTCGCGATTGTTGGGGTGGGTTTAATCGGGGGTTCGGTTGCCGCGGCGTTAAAAGCGAATGGTAACGTGGAGCGCGTCCTGGGGGTGGGCCGGCATCGTTCCTCGCTGGCGCAGGCAAAAGCGTTAGGGTTAATTGATGAAATTCTGGATTTGGAGCACGCCGTCTCCCAGGCAGATTTGGTGATATTGGCGACCCCCGTGGGTGCCATCCCCGGCTTATTAAAAATGATGGCCCCGAAGTTGGGCCCACAAACCATCGTTACCGATGTTGGCAGTACCAAGCAAGCGATTGTGGCACAAGCGTCTGAGTGCCTACAGGAGAAAGTGGCCCAGTTTGTGCCGGGACATCCGATTGCGGGGGCCGAGCAGACCGGACCAGAAGCCGCGCAGGCGTCTTTATTCCAGCATCGCCACGTAATTCTCACCCCTCACCCCCAATCAACCCTGTCGGCGGTGGAGGCGGTGACCATCTTGTGGGAGCAATGCGGCGCCCGTGTACTGACGATGGCGCCGGAGGAGCATGATCAGGTTTTGGCATCAGTGAGCCATTTGCCGCACTTGCTATCGTCTGCCTATATGTGGCAGGTGGCAGCGGCCGACGATGCCGATCAGCGTTTAAGTATTGCGGGGACGGGCTTTAGGGATATTACGCGGTTAGCGGCGGGATCCCCGGAGATGTGGCATGATATTTTTCTGGCAAATCAGGCGGCCGTGTTAACGGAGCTGCGGGCGCTTAGGGAGGTACTTGCCACGTTTGAGGAGCTGTTGGCCTCGGAAGACAGTGCGGGAATTTTGGAATTTTTGGAACGTGCCGCCTTAGCACGCCGTTTTTGGGGGAGTAGAACACGACAATGACAACGCCAACTTCTTCTTTATTATTACCGCGTGCAAACCGCGCTCAGGGCACGGTGGTGTTGCCAGGTTCTAAAAGTATCTCGAATCGGATGTTATTGTTAGCGGCGCTGGCCACGGGAACCACACGCTTGACGGGGTTGCTGGATTCCGACGATACCCGTTATATGATGCAGGCATTACGCGATTGTGGGATACAGATAGAATCTCCTGGCGCGGAGGAAGCGATTATTCATGGCAATCCCAACTTTCCAAACCGACAGGCAGAGATCTTTTTAGGGAACGCCGGTACTGCCATGCGCTCACTTACCGGTGCACTCGCGGTGCTGGGGGGCGACTTTACCTTATCGGGAATTGCACGCATGCATCAACGTCCCATTGGTGACTTGGTGACAGCCTTGCGGGCACTTGGCGCCGACATTCGTTATTTGGGAGAGGAAGGCTACCCACCACTGCGAATTGGCAAGCCTCGCATAAATGTTGCCCAACCGGTGGTTGTCAAGGGGGATGTTTCCAGCCAATTCTTGAGTGCACTGTTAATGGCGGCACCGTTATGCGC
>Ga0079225_10000207_pt1 | contig 31204 bp, 26 predicted proteins | sample Poulit2012_FD_76344 | JGI IMG/M metagenome (GOLD analysis project Ga0079225, IMG submission 76344) | Agricultural soil microbial communities from Georgia to study Nitrogen management - Poultry litter 2012 | ecosystem: Environmental > Terrestrial > Soil > Agricultural land | place: USA: Georgia... | reverse complement strand
TCTTTCATTCTGATTTCTTTTAAATAACCTATTGATAATACTAAACTTACATTTAGAGAGCAATTTGATATTTTGAAATAAATTTATAATAAGTGATGCAGAGTATTATATATCAAAAATAATATCATAATAAGAAAAGTATATAAAAAGAGTCTGTTTTATTTAAAACAGACTCTTTAAAAATTTAGTTTTCAAACTTAGACATTTTACTCGTTTTTTCTTCATATCCAGGGAATTTCTCTTTCAGCCATAATACTAATAAGACTAGCAGATATGCGCCTGCAGTTATTGCTAGCAATGTATAAATTACTGTACTGAATTCCAAGTTAAATGCCTGGTCGAATATCGCATCTTTAAAACCGGACACGACGAATGCCATCGGCAGGAATCCAAAAAGTGTCTGATAGAAATTATTAGCAGTTTCAATCGGGAAAGTTCCGCCGCTTGATGATAATTGTACAATAAGCAGAACAATACCTAAAAACTTACCGAAGTTGCCAAATATCATTACCAATAATCCAATGATAGTGATGGACACAAGTGACCACACAAGCATCGCCAGATAAAATCTCCAGTGACTGGCAATTTCAATCTGCATAATCCATACAATTGCGGCATACAGCAGTGTCGTAATGATTATTGAGTGAGATAAAAATAACAAACCGCGGCTTAGCCACTGGTTGAATACGTGTTTTTTATCTTCAAATATTTTATTCATCGGGTAAACAACATTAAATGTAATGGCACCGATAAACAAACTGACAGCAATAATCAGCGGAGCAAAGCCCTGGGCGTAGTTTTGAGTATCTACCATAGATTCAATTTCCAGGTTAACCGGGCTGGCGATAGCTTCCGCCCCTTCTTCGCTGAATACAATATCCTGTTCTTCCAGTTCTGTGAGTAATTCATTGAATCTGGTATCAACTTCTGTAAGCGCTTCTGCCATCTCGGAAGAACCTACTTTAAGTTCATCGATGCCACCGTTCATTTGTGTTATACCGGCATTTAATTCAGAAGCTCCTCCGGCAAGCTCTGTGCTGGCTTGATTTAGCTCTCCTGCACCGTTCTCAAGCTCTGATTGAGCACCTTGGACTGGCTGTGCATAGTTCCCTATCATAGGTGCTAATTGGCTCAGCTGATTTGTAAACTGCTGTTCACCGTTGTGAAGTGTATTTGCTCCTTCACTGAGCTGGGCAGCACCATTATCAAGGCTTCCCGCTCCTTCGCTTAACTGAGTCGAGCTGTCCTGCAGCTGGCCAAGACCATTGTCCAGTTCTACAGCTCCGTCTTTAAGTTCAGTGATGGCAGACTGTGCATCATCACTCTGACTGGAAATATCGTCTAATTCGCTGAGAAGTGTTTCAGTATATGTCGCTGTGATTTCTTCTTGTACGTTTTCGACTAAAATCGAACCGACCTGTTCAGACATTACCGACCCGATAAAATTATATCCTGGGTTTGTCTTCAGTGTAAGGTTTACATTATCTGGTGAATCAGTTAAAAATGTCATGGCATTATCTGACGCTTCAGCAGGAATTAACAGGTAACCATATGATTCACCATTTTTAAGAGCTGTTTCTGCTTCCTCCAGATCTGAAAATTGCCAATCTAACTCATTGTTATTTTTCAGCTCTTTCTCAAATTCTTTCCCGAGTTCTATATCCTCATTACCAGCATCTTCGTTTACTATATGAAATTGCATATCGCCTGTGCGGTCGTACGGGTTCCACATCGCACCTAGAAATGTAACTGCATATATAACTGGCAGTAATGCGATGACAGTCAGGGAAATTAATAACAACGGTTTCTTAAATATAAATTTTAAATCTTGCAACATTTAATTATCCTTCCTCTTTTTTTGTGTTAAAGTTATCGTACACCATGTACAATAAACTATTATATAAGCCCTCAAACAAACTTCAATGGTTGATATGTGCCGTTATGTAGGTTAAACGACACTATCGTAAGAAAGGTTGGTTATTTTTGAAAAAAGATTTAAGAGTTCAGAAGACATTACACGCAATAGACCAGGCAATCATTGCTTTACTGCAGAAAAAGTCGTTTGAAAGTATCACTATACAGGACATCAGCAATGAAGCAATGATTAACCGGGGGACTTTTTACAGCTACTACAAAGATAAATATGAATTAATCGAAAGTTATCAGGAATCTATGATGTCCGATATAGAACAGCTGCTCTATAAAAATATTACCGGCAGCAGTTTTAAGGACGTTGACGAACGGCACCTTCAGGAAACGATTCTGCAGATGTTCCAATATCTTAAAGACAACCGGACACGCGTGCTTGTCATCGCGAACAGCCTCGGTTCAGCGTCACTTGCAAAATATTTTTCACAGCATATGTTTGATTTTTATAAAGTGAAAAGCAGAGAGTTTGGTGTTGAATTGGACTCTGAAACATTTACCAATTATTTGATTACTTACATCACTAATGCACATATTGGCATACTTTTAAAATGGCTTAAAGGCGGCTGTGAAGAGTCTATTGACGAGATGGCGATGTTTATTGAAACATTTACGATAAATGGTGTATTCAAAACTGTCGGGATCTGATTTGCTGATTTAAATGCTTTAACGAAAGATAAAGTCAGTGCATATTTACACTGGTCGAATAATAAAAACAAAGCATCATTAAAATTAAAGGATATATGAGCAGGCACAACTAGATATAGTTCATACGATTTCGGAAATTCATTTAAAAACATGTCCTTGGCCGCATGACTCTGAGATGTCAATACCGTGTGATGATAATAAAATAACATAGAATGCCTGCCTATGCCATCATATGCAGGCATTTTTTAACTATCTGTAATTCTTTTACCTGTCCCGACATCAAAGAAATGTCCTTTATCCATGTCAAATGCAAAGGTCATCTTGTCGCCGGGTTTGTTATGATTACGTGCATCAACTCTTGCGACAATTTCTGTCCCTTCAAGTTCAGAGTAAATCATGAATTCCGAACCAAGCAGTTCGTTGACCCGGACTTCAATATCGAATGTGGATGATGCTTCGGGGTGAGCAAGTTCCTCATACTCCACAACGCTCTCAGGACGGATACCAAATTTAATTTCACTATCTTTGTAGCCGAGATCATTAAGCATATGTCTGTCAGAATCTGGAATTTTAATATTTGTGTTGCCAATTTTCAACTGCTCCCCATCGAATACACAATCAAATATATTCATGGAAGGCGACCCGATGAATTGAGCAGCAAATAAGTTGTCCGGTGTATTGTAGACCTCCTGCGGTGACCCGACCTGCATAATTTCACCATTATTCAAAATAACGATTCTAGTTGCCATGGTCAGCGCCTCGGTCTGATCATGGGTGACATACACGGTTGTCGTTTTCAGACGTTCATGCAGTTTAATAATTTCGGCCCTCATCTGCACGCGCAGTTTGGCGTCGAGATTGGACAGCGGTTCATCCATTAAAAAGACATCTGCTTCCCTGACGATGGCACGCCCCAGAGCAACACGTTGCCTTTGTCCACCGGACAGTGCTTTCGGTTTTCTGTGCAGAAATTCGGTCAGTCCGAGTATTTCCGCTGCCTCTTCAACTTTTTGTTTGATTTCCTGTTTCGGTTTCTTTTTTATCTTCAGACCAAATGCAATATTGTCATATACAGTCATGTGCGGATATAAAGCGTAATTTTGGAATACCATGGCGATATCACGATTTTTAGGAGCCACCCTGTTCATCTTTTTATCATTTATATAAAATTCGCCGTCTGTGATATCTTCCAAACCGGCCATCATCCGGAGAGTGGTTGATTTACCGCAGCCGGATGGTCCGACAAATACTATAAACTCGCCATCTTCAATATCCAGATTAAAATCTTTGACGACGACAGGTCCTGAACTGTCATATTGTTTTTTTATATTTTTCAAATGTAATTGAGCCATGATATTTCTCCTTAATTTTAGTTATTTTTCTTCTCTGTCGCCCAGTATATTTGAACCTTGTATAAAGTATTTCTGGAAAAAGAAGAATAATATGATGACGGGTGCCAATATCAGCAGCGATCCGACCATGAGATAGTTCCACTGTGTCGTGGACTGCTCCTGGAACACCTGAAGACCAAGCTGTAAAGTATAGAGCGACTCATCGTTTAAGTATAACAGCGGACCGAGGAAGTCATTCCAGACGCCGTTGAATGAAAATATTGCTACTGTAAATAAGGCGGGTTTAACCATTGGCAAAGCAATTTTAAAGAAAATTTGAAAATGGTTGGCACCTTCCAATTTAGCTGCTTCAATATAAGTGTCAGGTACACCTTTAAAAAACTGTCTTAACAGGAAGATATTAAAAGCACTCCCCAGAAGATGAGGAATGATTAACGGATAGTATGTGTTCACGAGACCGATCTTCGCAAATATTACATATTGTGGAATTAAAGTGACAAAACCGGGCAGCATCATCGTGGATAAGACTATAATAAAAAGTGTCTTTCTCCCTTTGAACTTTATTTTGGCAAAACCGTAAGCGATAAAGGCATTGACAAATACATTGGCCAGCACGACTATGACTGTAATGACAGACGTATTGAGAAAGTATGTGCCGAAAGGAATGACATTGAATATTTCTATAAAGTTGGAAAATTGTATATCGTCAGGTATAAACGAAAACTCTCCTCGATAAATTTCATCCATTGATTTCAGTGCAATGGAGAGCATCCAAAATAAAGGGGCTATCATGAACAAGCTGCCGGCAATCAACAGCAGAAAATTTATTCCGCGCCAAAATTTCATATTTTTAGAATCATACATATCAATCATCCTCATAGTGAACCCAGTATTTTGAAAATTTAAAGTTAATTAAGGTAAGAATCAGAACGATGATGAACAGAATCCAAGACATTGCCATGGCATAACCCATATCGAATACATTAAATGCTTTAATCCACATATGCAGATTGAAAAACAGCAATGAATTCTCAGGAGAACCGGCACTGTCGGAACTCATAATGTAAGCTTCCTGGAAAATTTGAAACGAACCGATGGTACTCGTTATGACGTCGAAGAAAATAATGGGACTGATCATCGGCAAAGTCACTTTGAAAAACATCTGAACCCTCGATGCACCTTCCATAACTGCTGCTTCATACATTGTTTTGGAGATACCCTGCATAGCAGAAAGATACAACAACATCGCTCCTCCTGCACTCCAGAGTTTCATTAAGATCAATGAAGGCTTGGCCCATGCAGCATCGAACAGCCAATTTGGACCGCTGACACCGAATAAATCGAGGAAACTGTTGATGAGTCCAGTAGAAGGGTCTAATAGCTGCATCCATAAAAGGTATACACCGACTCCGGACAGTATTGCAGGCAGATAAAAGACCGTTCTGAAAAATTTCATCCCCGGTAAATTCTGATTGACCAGTACAGATATAAAGATAGCTGCAATCGTCGTTAACGGCACAGAAAATATGACAAAATAAAGAGTGTTGTAAAGAGAAGTCCAGAACAGACTGTCATGAAAAAACATCTCTTTGTAATTTTGGAACCCGACAAAGTCCATCGTCGAAGTAACATTATAGTTAGTGAAACTCCCATACAGAGAGAAAAGCATCGGGCCGAGAATCAAGCCCAAAAATCCAATTATCCAAGGCAGTATAAACAAATAACCGTATAAATTTTCCTGTTTTTTCATCCCGTCACCTACTTTTCAATTTCCATTAATCTTTCAAGCTCGGTCTGAGCTTCCGATATTCCGTCATCCGTATTTTTGGATCCGGCGACAATACCTTCGAAGATTGGATTTATCGAGTTTATATAATCAGGAGCTCCGCTTGGCTGGGGTGTGAGTATGGTGTCATTCATATTTTCAATCATCATGTTGTATACTTCCTGGTCTTTTTTGTTGAATTCTTCACTGTTTGCGGCATCTTCTCCTGCTTCTTTATGAGCAACTAAATCAAAATTATTTTCTGCCCAGTACAGCTGGGAATCATGATTGGTCAGGAATTCGATAAATTTATATGACGCTTCAGGATTGGCGGCACCTTTCGGCACTTCAGCTACGAAGCCTCCTCCGACAGAAGTGTGACCGTTCCCCGGCTCTTTTTCAGGAATCGGTGCAACTTTAAAATTTAAATCATCTGCGTAGTCCCGCAGCTCAACATAGTAGTTGGCATTTTGAACCATCATTGAAAGACTGCCAGCCATAAAAGGATCTTGCTGGGCATTTTCAAATTGGGAGTTGATTGAATCAAGCTGTTTTTTTCCGTATTTGCTCTGAGTACTAAGTATCCAGTCAAAAGTCTCTTTTACATCGGGAACGTCAATACTGATTTCTCTGTTTTCGGTAACATAATTTTGTCCAAGCGCATTGGTAATCCAAACCGGCGTATCGGCCCCTATCAGAGGATAGAACCCGACACGTTCAAAAGTTTCGTCATCGTCCGACACGATATCCAATTTATCTCCATACTCATCCAACTCTTCCCAGGTGGCAGGATACTGTCCGGCAGGAAGGCCGGCTTCTGTAAGGTGATCATCGTTATAAAAAAGAATCTGAGTATCTGTATTGAAAGGCAGTGCGTATACTTCGTCGTTGTATATAGAGGCTTCCATCATCTGTTCAAAGAACCGCCCTTTCGTATCTTCGGTGACAAACTCAGTAATTGGTTCAATCTGCCCTTTTTCCGCTCTTAGTTTAACTGTGTTGATATCGTTAATGATGACATCCGGTGGATCTCCTGCAGCAATTGAAGCGAGATTTTTCGTCCAGATATCGTTCCATGGCACGTAGGTATGATGAATTTCAATTTCATCCTGGGATTGATTAAAGTCGTCTATAATGTTGTCGATGACGGGCCGGCGGTCTTCAGAACCCCAAAATGTCCAGAAATCGAGAATGACTTTTCCATTTTCTTCTCCGGCTTCCGACACTTTATCGTTTAAGAGGCTGTCAGTACGGGTGGAGTTGACTTTAAAGCCGTCACATGCGGCGAGAAAAATGAGTGTCATAAGCAATGCAACCTTTAAAAATTTCAAAATAAACACCATCCTTTATTTAATTGAACCAAGTTCACAACTCTCAGCCCTTGTCCCCCCAAAGAGTACAAAATATAAAAAAAAGGAGCATTCTCCCAAATCTTGTATAATGGTAATTGTCAAAAGAACCATAAAAAGAATGAAAAAGTGCTCCTTATAACTTATTATATGACAAGAAAGCGTTTTTAGCACTCAAGAAGCGTACAGGAACATGTATCATTGCCGCATCTGCGCTATCAAATCATGGATGCGGGCTACGATTATGAACCGATTTGTACCCAAGTTCTTCAAATGGACCAGCAGTCTGTAATCGCCTATAATCGCACAATAAACCGTAAACCATGAGCTTTAACAGTCATTTCGCACCGACATGTGGGCGTGAATATTGTTCATTTTTGAATTTTTAAAAGGAGCAATTATAAAATTGTTTCATATGAATAGAAAAAAACAATACGGGGCAGCAGGGGAATGCCGGACAGAACGCTACTCTCTTCCTGAAAGCGGAAAACAATTTCTAGGCCAGACACCGCAGAGTTTGTATATAGCGAGATAGAAGATGACAGGTATATAAAAACACTTTGTTTATTGATAATTCTTTAAAGGACCATGCCTTATGCATAAATAGGTTTTAGAGATATGGATTTGCCTTATTAAAAGATCTTTTAATCATTGCTGTAACACTAAGCACATGTGTTAAGTCTGAATTTTCCGGTTATCATTGATTAATCATTACCTGCTACAATAAATATATCAACTAAAATGGAGGAGTTGTGAATATGAAATTTGATAAAATGTTTACAACAATCGATACTCACACTGCAGGAGAACCTCTTCGGATCATCACAAATGGTGTTCCGAAAATTAAAGGTGATACTCAGCTTGAAAAAAGAGCGTACTGTATGGAACATTTGGATGAGTTGAGGCGGGTGCTCATGTATGAACCACGTGGTCATGACGGAATGTATGGTTGCATCATGACTGAACCATCCACTACAGAAGCAGATATCGGTGTTTTATTTATGCATAATGAAGGTTGGAGTACGATGTGTGGACATGGAGTGATTTCTGTTATTACAACACAAATTGAAACTGGCGTTCTAAAGGTGAGTGGTAACAACGGAAAAGTGATTGTAGATTGTCCTGCCGGTCCAGTGACCGCTTACGCAAATATTGAAAGTGGCAAAGTTAAATCTGTCTCGTTTGAAAACGTTCCTTCATTTGTACATACTAAAGATTTTCCGGTTAAAATTGATGACTTTGAATTTAAAATTGATATCGCTTATGGCGGTGCTTTCTATGGTGTGGTCAATACTCAAGATCTTGATATAAAGGCAAAGAAGTTGGATTTGGATGATATGAAAAAATGGGGAACAAAGATTAAAGAATATATAGAGGATAATATTGAAGTAAGACATCCAATCGAAGATATAAATGGAATCTATGGCGTGGTTTTTTCAGAAGAACCAAATGATTCCGCTGCCAATTTACGAAATGTAACCATTTTTGCGGATGAACAGATCGACCGTTCACCATGTGGTTCCGGTACAGCAGCAAGAGCGGCGGTATTATATAAAAACGGAGAATTGAAATTAGGCGAAAGTTTTGTACATGAATCAATAACTGATGAGATATTCATTGGAGAAGTATTTGCTGAAGAAAAAGTTAATGATATCAATGCTATCATCCCTAAAATCACAGGCTCAGCTTACATTACGGGTTTCCATCAGTTTGTGACAAGTGCCGATGATCCATTGAATAAAGGCTTTCTATTAAAGTGATATTTACCGCCCGGAGTTTGGAGGGGAGAACAGATTCCCGTACACTGAGGCTCCGGATGATTACTTAAATACTGAAACAAGAGAAGCACTGAAGAACAATTATATGGAATGGGAAGATATGAAAGTTGTTGAAAGTTCTGAATGGTCAGATCAAAAATGAAGTTTAAATCATACAACTTCAGAGACTCGTCATTATGAACCCTGAGATTTCTGCTTTGCCGAAAATCTCAGGGTTCTATAATTTCCGGATACATAAATTGTTGGAATCCATCATTAATTGAAAAAATATTTCAAAAATATATTAAAAAGTATATTATATACAATCGTTATGTTAACATGTTATGCTGAAAGAATTTTTTAAATATCAATAGAAAGCTGGATTGTATGTCTAATTCGGAATCAATGAATATAAGAAAAAAACTGCCGTTACTTATCGTGTTATTATCAGGTGCTTTCGTCACAATTTTAAATCAGACACTTCTCGGTACAGCCCTTCCGCCGATAATGAACGATCTTAATTTAAGCGGCAGTACCGCTCAGTGGCTGCAGTCTATTTTCATGCTGGTTAACGGGATTATGATTCCTGTAACTGCTTTTTTAATTGATAAATTTACGACGCGCAAACTGTTTTTAACTGCGATGGGTTTATTTACACTCGGTACTTTCATATGTGCCATCGCACCCAGTTTTTCAGTACTTATGGCCGGGCGTGTACTGCAGGCTTCAGGTGCCGGCATCATGATGCCTTTGATGCAGACGATTCTTTTCCTGTCCTTTCCTATTAACAGAAGAGGTACGGCGATGGGTCTGTTCGGCCTGATCATTGCGTTTGCTCCGGCAATCGGACCGAGTCTCTCAGGCTTTCTTGTCGACCAATTCCCTTGGCGCAGCGTGTTTATCGTTGTGCTGCCTATTGCTGTCCTTGATATCATTGCTGCATATTTTCTGCTTAAAAACGTTACAGAACTTAAACATCCGAAAGTGGATGTTGTGTCCATCATACTTTCCACACTCGGTTTTGGCGGTATCTTATACGGCTTCAGTGTCGCCGGTGATAGCGGCTGGCTCAGCTGGCAGGTGTTGCTGCCTGTAATCGGCGGGGGATTGGTACTCTACTTCTTTATAACGAGACAGTTGAGATTAAAAGAACCGCTGCTCGAGTTCAGAGTGTTTCAGAATAATACATTCAGTCTGGCGACTGCACTCGGCATGGTGGTCTTTGCCGCGATGATCGGGACGAATGTGATACTTCCGCTCTACATGCAGAATATGATCGGTTTTTCAGCACTGGAATCCGGACTTGTTCTGTTACCGGGTGCGATTATTATGGGCTTTTCAAATCCGATTACCGGGTATCTTTTCGACAGGTTCGGGGGTAAGTGGCTTGCAAGAATTGGAATGTTCGTACTTACGGTAACTACTTTTGGATTCACAGACTTGAGTACAGAGACCAATTTCAGCTATTTGGCAACGATGCATGCACTGCGTATGATGTCCATATCCATGGTGATGATGCCGATGACTACACTGGCGCTCAATCAGCTGCCAAATGATTTGATTCCACACGGTACGGCTGTAAACAACACTTTCCGTCAGGTGTCGGGTGCGATTGGTACAGCGATCCTTGTAACGGTCATGAGTATTGCCGCCATCCCGTCTGAAGGTGTTGAAGGATCCATTCACGGTGTGAATATATCCTTTATCGTTGCAGGTGTGGCATCACTCCTCGGCTGTATTCTGTCATTCAGATTGAAAGAAGATGTAAAACCTGGAGATGCGATAAGAGAAAAATAAAAGACAATTAAAAAATCAGTCCGTCATATTAGACGGACTGATTTTTTGTTCAGTCACATATCCACTGGCCGTCTGCTGTAGGCCGGTCAGTTGAATATTTTCTTTTTTGGCGACTTCTTCGATTGTATTTTCAATCAGCGACTGCGCACCGCTGATCAGGTATTTATCTTCTATAATCAGCACAAGGAATTGACCGGCATCAGTGGAAAATTGATTATGAAACTGCTCCGGCAGGGAATCGCAACATAATATGTATAAATAAAAACCTGCAACGTCTGAGATTTTCCAGACATTGCAGGTTTTACTATTATGGAGTGAAATTTTACCACCAGTTATTGTTTTCACGGAATTCAATTGCTTCTTCAACTGAACCATAACGTTCATTTGCATAGTCAATCATGCCTTCAGTCTGTGTTGTAACTGATCCTGTGCCCCAATGCTCTTTAGTCTGACCAAGGCCTTGGTAGCCAAGTGGGTTGACTGCATTTGGGTCACCGCTGGATTCAGGCATTACGATTGAGTTCCACATAGCTTCACTGCCGCCGGCAGCAAGGAACTGCTCTTTAGTAGAGCCGTCAGCTGTTGGTTCTGATTGCTGAGTGCTTTGTTCCGGCTGTTCAACGTTCTGAACAGGTGCAGCTGGCTGTTCCTCTACAGGCTGAGCTTCCTGAGTTTCTTCAATTTCCTGAACTGCAGGCTGTGTTTGTTCTACATTTTCCTGTGCAACCGGCTGTTCTTCAGTCACCAGTGGTGCAGCCTGTTCAGAAGTCTGCTCTGGAGCTTCTGTATTTTCAGCTGACTGTTCAGTATAATCATTGTAAGCCCATGTGTAGTTCACCCCATCAGACTGAAAATCATAGTCTACCTGATCAAGGTTGAAATTATAGTGATACTCGCCCTCATGAAGTGGTGCATTGTTTAATTCTTCTGATTCAGCCTGAGCCATTTCAGCAAGTTCTTGTTTATCAATATTCTGCTCTGAAGCTTCTGCATCATCAGTGACTGCCAAGCCGCCAACACCAAGTCCGAGAGCTAGAGTTGTAGTTAATATTGTTTTCTTCATAATTTAATTCCTCCAAAAAAGCTAACATTATTATTCAGTGATTTTTATTAATCCATGAGATTAAAAATCACTGTAAGCCTTAAATTTCAAGACATGACCTAATGTAACACAGAATTATTCTCAGCAGGTTACAGTGCAATAATAATGAAGTTACAATTATAATGTTGAATGTAATATTGAAATATCACTGTATTATTTCTGAATTCTGCCATTGGAATGACAAAATTCATTGTTTGAAAAGACACAGTTTCATGTAAATTAAAAAACTCCGGATGCTGAGTAGGAACTCAGCATCCGGAGCTTGTATATCTGATCAACTATGATCGTAGTTTATAAATCTTCTTCATCAACACCAGCATTTTTTTGTTTCTGGTATTCCTCTTCTTCTTTTGTAAGGTATTCTTTCATCCGGTGTTTATTTGGAGTGAGTGTCAATCCTAAATATTTACGTTCTTCGTTGGCATCTTTATAAAACGATAATATCATCATGATGATAACAAAGCTGAACGGCAGTGCTGCTATGATTGCTGCAGACTGCAGTGCCTCAAGTCCTGTCTCTCCTCCTGAAAGAAGGAGTACATATGCTATGGATGACAGTGCCACACCCCACACTATTTTAATTTTTGCGGATGGACGCAGTGAACCATGAGACGTCTGCATGCCGAGTACAAATGTTGCTGAATCGGCAGATGTAATAAAGAACGACGAAACCAGAATAACTGCCAAAATAGAAAGCGGAACGCTGATCGGCATTTCATTGAATATGGCGAACAGCTGTATCTCTGGTCCAAGTTCTACGATTTCCGGCACTTTACTCGCCACTTCTATACCTGTTACACCAAAGACGGTGAACCAGATGATGCCAATTGTCGTTGGCACGAGTAGAAGTGCCATTACGAATTCGCGTACTGTCCTTCCTTTTGAAACACGGGCGATAAAAATACCCACGAATGGGCTCCAGCTCAACCACCATGCCCAGTAATAGATTGTCCATGTCTGCAGCCAATCGTTTTTCTGATCGTTCATCGGTGCTGCATCCAGTGTTCTTGCAACAAATGTGTTGATATATTCACCTGCGGCAGTGGGCAGCATATTCAGTATCAGCATCGTAGGACCCAATATAAGAATAGTGATTAATAATATTCCTGCCAGCACCATATTCAAGTTACTCAAATATTTTATGCCTTTACTTAAACCGCTCCAGGCACTTGTCAGGAAGAGGACGGTAACCAGGGCAATGATTATACCTTGAACAGCCAGGTTTATTGGTACGCCGAATAAATAATTCAGTCCGCCGTTGATCTGTGTCGTCCCGACTCCAAGAGATACTGCGACCCCGACCACTGTTGCGAAGACTGTCAGTACATCGATGACAACACCGACAGGTCCGTCAACTCTGTCACCTAAAATCGGACGTAAAGTTTTGGACAGAAGTCCTGACTCCCCTTTTCTGAACTGGAAATAGGCAAGAGCCAGTGCAACTGCACCATACATACCCCAGGCGTGTGCGCCCCAGTGAAAGATGGTTGCCCTGATGGATTCAAGCATTGCTTCCTCTGTTTCAGGATCTGCGGTCGCAGGTGTGAAGAAATGTGCAATCGGCTCAGAAGTACTGTAAAACACGACCCCGATACCCATCCCCGCACTGAACAGCATCGTCAGCCATGAACGCGTGCTGAACTCAGGTACATGATGCGGTTTGCCCAACTTTAATTTACCGATGGGACTGAAAACAAGGAAAATACAAAAGAATAACATGCCGGATGTGATGATCATATAGTACCATCCGAAGTAATTACTCACCCAATTTGATATGGAACCTGCAACCGCTCCGAATTTGTTTGGATTGATTGCGCCGATAATTACAAGCAATGCGACTATAATAACTGAATATATAAATACTCTCGATAACTTTTTGCTGCTTGGATTTGAAGAATCCTTCATTAATTTGCTCCTTAAAATTTTATAAAACATTGAATGGCAGCCAATGTTTTTATTTTCTTCTAAAAGAATAACCTATTGATAATAACAAATATCAACTTAAAGCGCAATTTGACTCCGTGAGAAGATTATTATAGATAACGCGTGGCGTTATTATTGCCGGTCTTATCGAAATAAACACTGCGGCGTAAAGGTTTGGTGACTATCGGCAAGCGTTATAGATTAATACTTTATGTTTTGAAGAAGAAATGAATTTTAAATAAAACAGCAAGGGTTATAAAACAATCATTATTGAGTATAAAAATACTATATTTAATTGAACAATAATCTGTATTTCGGAAGATAAATACATTATAATAAAATGTAAGCGCTTCATTTACGAGACTTTATTTTATAAAAATATAAAAAACTTTTTGACACTGCATTTTACAATAAAGATTACTGAGTATTGACAATTTTTTGAAACAAGGTAAAATTTCATATAAGAATGTATATAAGGGGGATGTCAAATGAAATTGAACAAGTTTTGGTTACTGGCTGCAATGTTAGTTTTTATGCTGGTACTTGCAGCATGTGGCAACGGAGATGAAGGAGCTGAAGACGGCGCGGAATCTGAAGATGCAGAAACAACAGAAGAAGGCGGAGATGCAGAGGCTGAAGGTGAAACTCCGGACTTCCTGACATTACTTACAGGCGGTACCAGTGGAACGTATTACCCGCTTGGTGGTGAAATGGCGTCGAATATAACGAATGAGGCAGGTATTCAGACAGATGCACTTTCCTCAAACGCTTCAGCAGACAACATAATTGATCTGCAGGGCGGCGAAGCAGACCTTGCAATGGTTCAAACGGACACGATCGCTCAGGCTGTTGAAGGAACAGGCGCATTTGAAGGAGAAGCTGTTGACAACGTATTGGCATTGGGATCACTCTACCCTGAAACAGTACAGATTGTAACGACTGCTGATTCAGGCATCGAGTCTGTTGAAGATCTGGAAGGTCAGACGGTTTCAGTGGGTGCACCGGGATCCGGTACATTCTATAACGCTGAACAGATACTTGAAATCCATGGACTGACTTTAGATGATATTGATGCTCAAAACCTTGACTTCGGTGAGTCAACAGGCGGTATCCAGGATGGAAACATTGATGCAGCGATTATCACAGGTGGTACACCGACAGGTGCTGTAGAAGAATTGACGGCAACGGTTGATGTGAAAATCCTGCCGATCGAACAGGACAAGATTGAAGAACTGATTGAACAGTATCCATTCTATGCCGAAGACACAGTAGCATCCGGCACATATGGTATTGATGAAGATGTCACTACAGTTGCAGTACTTGCAATGATTGCCGTGACGGACAGCTTATCCGACGATGCTGTTTATGACATTACAGCAGCTATTTACGAGAATACAGAATCAATGGCGCACGCAAGAGCTGAAGATATTACAATCGACAGCGCCCTTGATGGTATCGGTGTAGATATGCACCCTGGGGCAGAGAGGTACTTCGATGAGCAGGGCGTAAGCGCAGAGTAGAATATACATTGAATGGAATGACCGGCGGTTGACCACGGGCTCATGTGGTTGACTCCGGTCAATCCTTATTTTCTGAGTGGTTTTACAGTAGTGAAAATATATTTTTGGATGGATGATACATGAAAAAATTCTTAATGATATTATTACCTGTCATCCTCCTGTTTACAATATTGATATTTTTATTTATTCCAATTAAACAATCACTTGTATTTTATGATGAAAATACAAATGATATAGAAGCTTATTTGCCGATGGAAAGTCAGGATACTTTTCAGATTATATTCACCCACTCCATTCATTTAACAGATGTGGTGGAAAAATATGTTGTTTTGGATAATCAACATATACAACAGTATGAAATGGTTTATGAAGAGTTTGGCATCGGTATGCCCTCTAATGCACAAGGGGATGAAGAATTCGTCCATGAAGACGGTAAATACCATATAAAGAATATGGAGAATATCTTTCCTGAAATTAAGCTGAGAAATGGTAAGGCAGTTTCAGATCACAGGCTTGTCTGGGGTTCAGATCATGAATATATTACAGAGTTCAATAATTATTTTGAACCGGGAGCCTGGTTTACCATAAAAATTGATAAATTGTCATTATGGCAAATGATACAAGGGGTGAGGGTCCATGAGTGATTCAAAGAAACAAGGACAAAAAGAGCAGGAGCGGCAAGATGAGGAGATAGAAAAGAAACTGGCTGAGGGAGAAGAACTGTCCCAGGAAGAACAGGACAGACTGATGGAAAAGTATGATACCGAATCCAATACAAGAGATCTTACCGGTATCATTGGCACTGTAGTTTTTCTTATACTTATAGCATTTTCATTATTTCAGATATATACAGGAATGTTCGGACAATATACTGCCTATGTACAGCGTACAGTCCACCTGGGCTTTGCTCTTGTACTGATCTTCCTGCTGTTCCCCGCAAAAAGGGGCGGTCCAAAAGGGAAGGTTGCGTGGTATGACTATATACTCGCAGTTTTATCCGTAATCGTAGCTGGATATTGGCCTGTTTATTATGACACTATAGTACAGCAGCTCGGCGGTGTTACCGAAGCTCAGCTGATCATCGGAAGTCTGGCGATTCTGCTTGTTCTCGAAGCTTCCAGAAGAGCTGTGGGTCTGCCTATAGCGATCGTCGCGGGTGCATTTCTGGTTTACGCATACTTTGGACCACAGATGCCGGGTGCATTGGCCCACAGGGGTCTGAGCCTGAACCAGCTGGTGAACTCCATGTTCTTTACAACCGAAGGTATTCTGGGTACACCGTTGCAGGTATCATCTACCTACATATTCTTATTCCTGCTTTTCGGTGCATTTTTGGTACAGACAGGCGTAGGGATGTACTTCAATGATCTGGCACTGGCAATTGCCGGCAGACGGACCGGCGGACCGGCAAAAGTGGCAATTTTCTCAAGCGCCCTTAACGGTACGATTTCCGGGAGTTCGGTTGCAAATACAGTAACGACTGGCTCCTATACAATACCGATGATGAAAAGGCTCGGTTACCGGAAAAATTTTGCCGGTGCCGTTGAGGCTGCTTCTTCTACAGGCGGTCAGATCATGCCGCCGATCATGGGTGCCGCCGCATTCCTGATGGTGGAATTTGCCGGTGAAAGTTACTGGAATATCGCCAAAGCGGCGATGATTCCGGCATTGCTTTACTTCGCCGGAATCTGGATAGTGACACACCTTGAGGCGAAACGGACAAATCTTCACGGATTGCCTAAAGATGAACTTCCGAAATGGAAGGAAGTTCTGAAGAAAATACATTTATTATTGCCGATTTTAGCGATTGTATGGCTGTTGTTCCAAGGTTTCAGTATTGAAAGGACAGCCTTATACGGTATAGCCATTACGATTCTGGTCAGTCTCTTCCGTAAAGACACAAGGATTACACCGAGTAAATTTATCATTGCCTTAACGTCCGGTGCACGTACTGCACTTGGAGTAGCAGCTGCTACGGCGTGTGCGGGTATCATTGTCGGTGTAGTTACAAGAACAGGACTGGGACTTAAGTTTGGTAATATGCTGGTTGACCTTGCCGGTACACTTTCCGTAAACGCAGAAATGCAGCTGATTCTGACGCTTGTGTTTACGATGATTGCATCCATTATTTTAGGTATGGGTTCACCGACAACAGCAAACTATATCATTACTTCAACAATCGCATTGCCGGCTATTTTGGCACTGAATGACCAGTTGGATGTTGCTGTTCCGGTACTGGCGGCACACATGTTTGTATTTTACTTCGGGATTGTGGCGGATATTACACCGCCTGTTGCCCTGGCGGCCTTTGCCGCTACCGGGATATCCGGAGGAGAACCGATGCGTACAGGAGGGAATGCTGTCAAGTTGGCCATTGCCGCATTCATCATTCCATATATGTTTGTACTCCAGCCGCAGATATTGATGATTGATACGAATGCATTGGAAGTGACATTCATCATAATATCAGCACTGCTGGGTATGATAGCCATCGGGGCGAGCATGGTCGGATATTGGTACAGAAAAATACCATGGTATGTCAGAATCGCAGCATTTATAACAGGGCTGCTGATGATGTATCCAGGAACGTTTTCAGATATCGTCGGCTTCTCAGCCTTCGCACTGCTGATCATTTTACAATTTGTCATTAAAGGCGGTCCGGATATAAAAGATGAAGTTCCGGGCATGAAATAAGAGATTAAAAGAGGCATCTCCAAAATAATGTGGACGCCGTGTCAAGGACACTTTGAAAAAACGTGCTTATATTTATCGGTATCCCCGAATGATGCCAGCCTACTGGTTTGAACGGGCGATAGGAGCCTTTGGACAGGCTATGGGATTGAGTGCAGCAGGCCTGCTCCTGATTCAACTTGCTGATCCGGATGATGAGTCACCTGCGAAAGAAGGTTTCAGGCATAAACAATTGTTTCTTGGCTTGTTCCATTTTGGTAAACAATAGAAATATGATAACCGCAACTTTCAAATCCATATATGAATAAACAGGAATAGTATTCGTTGCATAATGTATTCCCCGGGAAATGTACGACTGACCTTATAAGTATCTAATAAGAAGAAAAACGGTATGCGCATGTGCATACCGTTTTTCTTCTTCTATTTATGTTGCCGGCAGCTCTTTGTTCTTCCATTTGAAATAATTCAATCCAAGGACGATAAAGATGATGATTATACCAGTGATATACGTGAAAGGTTCTGGGACAACCGACAGAATTGCTGCAACAACCAATATAATTCTCGATATGGCATTCAGATGGGTCTTAAAGAACCCCTCGAGGCCTGCACAAAGGGCAACGAGCCCTATCACCGTGGTTATGACAACAATCGCAATGTCAAAGAACCCTGCGAGAGGATATTCACGTGCGTTTGTTGCAAGACCTTCTACATCGACCATGAGAAGCGCCGGTTCATAGATGAAGATGAATGGGATGAGAAAGCCTGCTATGGACAGCTTCAAAGCCTGGAATCCGGTTCTCATCGGATCTCCGCCGGAAATACCTGCACCTGCGAATGCGGCGAGCGCAACAGGCGGGGTAACATTCGCAAAAATCCCAAAATAGAATACAAACATATGTGCAAGCAATACAGGTATGCCGAACTCTGCAAGAGCCGGTGCCGCCATAGTTGCCGTAATGATATATGCAGGTATGGAAGGCAGCCCCATGCCGAGTACCATTGATGCAATCATAGTAAAGAACAATGTCAGGAAGAGCGACCCTGCTCCGACACTTGCGATGGCAGATGTCAGTACGGCACCGAATCCTGTAAGGGACACGACGCCGATAATTACACCGACGACAGCACAGGCGATCATTACAGATAAAGCCTGCTGTGCGCCGTTTGCCATGGCATCAAATATATCCCTGAACGACATACGTGTCGATTTTCTCAGAGTTGCAACAATGATTGTCAGGAATATCGTAAAAATGGCTGCTCTCGGAATTGGCATATTCATAAATAACATGACAATCAGACCTAAAATAGGAATGAGCAAATGTCCTTTTTCAGCAAAAACTTCTTTGACTCTTGGAAGGTCTGCTTTGGGTATACCCTTCAGGTCACGTTTACCTGCACGGTAATGGACCTGCATGATGACTGCAAAATAATACAGTAGTGCAGGGAGAACAGCCGCCAGTGCGATGACTCCATAGTTGATGCCTGTAGTTTCAGCCATGATAAACGCGCTTGCACCCATAATCGGCGGTAAAATCTGTCCGCCGACGGACGCACTGGCTTCAACCGCACCTGCAAAATTTTTGTGGTAACCGACTTTTTTCATCAATGGAATCGTGAAAGCGCCGGTGCTCACAACGTTGGCGACTGCCGCACCATTGATACTGCCCATAAATCCGCTGGATACGACAGCAACCTTTGCCGGGCCGCCTTTGTTGGCTCCGGCCAGTGCCATTGCAAGATCATTAAAGAACTGTCCCATTCCTGACTTTTGTAGAAATGCTCCAAAAAGTATGAACAGGAATATAAAGTTCACAGAGGCTGCAATTGCAGTGGAATATAACCCTTCGGTACTTAAATATAATTGTCCGAATATATCCCCTGTACCGTATGGACGTGTCAGCATCATATTTGGCAGAAATTCCATATGGCTGATAAAAGGGTAAGCTAAAAATAAAAGGGCAAGAATCGGCAGGATAAGGCCGGTAACTCTTCTTGCAGCTTCAAGTATCAACACTACAGTCAATATGGCCATTGCAATATCCATATTATTAGGAATACCGCCGCGCTCTGTCATAATCGCCTGATACTCTGTAAAAATATAGATTGCAGTATACAGACTCAGTGCGGCTAACACCCAGTCAAGAACTGGAAGTCTTGTCCGGTCCTGCTTTTTAAACATGGGATAGAGCATGTAAACAAGTGCGAGACCGACTGCAACGTGGATGGAACGCTGCTGCAGTGCAGGCATGGGATTGAATACCATATACAGATGGAATAATGAGTACAACACTGCGACAAGAGTGACGATCAAAAAAATAGTTTTATTGTCAAACTGTCTGGTAGTTGAATCTTTATCATATTTCTCCAGGACTTCTTGTGTGTCCGGTGCTGCTGCTGGTTCCTTTGTCATATTAACCCTCCTGTTAATTGCAAAAATAAAGGCCGGTTTTCAATACTGATTTTAACGGAGGTGTTTGATTCAAACATCTCATAAAGTAAATGCTCCTGATCGTTCTGGATGATTTTAGTCTCCACATTTTCTGAAACATTCATATAAAGTTCAGGGTATACATCATCAACCGTGAATTTGACGAAACCGTCCTCTGTAATCTCAGGTGGTTCTTCAGAGTCTGAGGGCACCCCTGCCCCGAATGTCTTAAAATATGTTTCTGTCAGAAGCAGGTGATCTCCCTGAATTTCATATATTTCATACCATTCTTCGTGTTCAATGGAATGAATCCAATGCAATTCAAATGTCCCGGCTTCCAAAAAAACAGGCGCATACCCTTCCGCTTCAATGACAAGAGCAGATTTCGGCCAGATTAAAAATAAGAGGAGCACTGTAACAATGCTCCCGGATACAATCCATTTTATTTTACTGTTCATCATAGAAGCGCTGCGCTCCCGGATGAACATCTATGACCATGCTTTCCATTGAATTTTCTATACTGATGTCAGCAGCTGCCTGGTGTGAGTTTTCAAGAGAATCAAGATTTTCGAATAGATATTTGGTCAAATTATATACATCATCTTCACTGATGTCCTCTCTGACCACTAAAGCATTCATAATGGCCACTGTAGGTACAGCTTCTTCGTTACCATAAGTATCTGCCGGAATTTCAAGAGATTCAAAGTAATCTTCTTCCATATTCTCAACAACGGACGGATCGATGGAAACGACTTTCAGATCAACTGAGTTTTCCAGCTCCATAACAGAAGCGTTGGGCAGTCCGCTTGTCAGGAATGCTGCATCAAGCTGACCGCCTCTCATGGCTTCAGCAGCTTCTGCATAACCAAGGTAATCCACATCCAGGTCATCATATGACATGTCATGTGCGTCGAGTACGGAACGCGTTGCAATTTCTACCCCAGAGTTCTGGTCACCGACGGCAACTCTTTTTCCTGCAAGGTCTTCAACGCTGTCGATGCCTGCCCCCTCAGTAGTGATCAGCTGTACAAAGTTTGGATACAATGCTGCAACCTGCTGTACATTTTCAATCGGTTCACTGAAGGACTCTTCACCGTTGACCGCCTGAACCAGAGCATCACTCATGACAAATGCCATTTCAACGTTTTCCTGATTCATCAGGTTCAGATTTTCAGCAGATGCCCCTGTCGTTTCTGTTCTGGAGTTCACTCCGAATTCATTGCTGTATCCGTCTGCTAAAGTTGTAGCGATGATATTATACGGTCCTGAAGACCCGCCTGTGGCAATTGTGACGATATTAGTTTCAAGTTCCGCTGAACCGCCGTCTTCCGTAGCTTCATCCGTTTCTTCAGAAGCGCCTTCTTCCTCTGCAGGCTCTGATTCTCCGCCTTCATCCCCGCAGGCAGCCAAGAATAGACTTGCAGCGAGAATGGCACTTAAATATTTACTGAGTTTCATATTTTTATCCCCCTTTTACTTATTAAGTAAAATTATATCAGAGCCATCGCTAAATGAAAACGCTATCTGTCAGAATAATCAGCGATATCAATGTGTATTAGTACATGAAAACCATACATGCCGGATGTCCGGGAATGTATGGTCCTTAGATATAAGTTATATTTTATTCTTCTATGATTGCGACAGGATTGCATATGCTCGCATCCCGTCCGACGATTCTGAGCGGCGTACAGTAAATTTTCCTGATGGTTTTATTAACAATCGGCTCGAGGTTTACATCTTCATAAATCAATATCGTATCGTTCGGTTTTCCTGGATCGAGAAATGCTTTATGGGTTTTGAAGCCATTGGTCTTCCCAATCGGGATATTTTCGATACTCAGCGTATCGATTGCCACTGCTTTCACTTTTGGCAGCTGTTCCCTGATGTATTCAGCAGCTTCGGGGCTGACTGTTGAAAATCCATCGGAATAGGATTCAAAGTCCTCATTTCTTTTCTTGTGGGCATGAGTGTTAAATATCAGTATATCCGCTTCATGGAGTTGATTGCCGTATGCTTTCAGCTGTTCTACTGTAATCAGGTCGTTTTCTTTTTGAGCGGGTACATCCAGAACTAAAGGATTGTCATACACGAAATTTTCTGCAGGTATACTGTCTATACCGACGCTTTCATCACTGAAATGATGAAAAGGCGCATCTACATGCGTGCCGGCATGTAAATATGTGGTCAGTACACTGCCGTTCCAGTGGTCGCCTTCTTCCTTATTTTCTCTCAATTCGACTTTTACCTCGGGGAGACCCGGAAAAACCGGACTGCCGTCATAAATCGGATAGCCCAGATCAACATACTTTTCTGCCATCATTGATTCCTCGTTTCTTTTAATAGTATTAAAACACTGATGACTGTGCGCAGATTGTTGGATGAAAGGCATCGGCGAATCAGTTTATTTTCTGAAAATTGTGATGTTACAATATGATAACATATGTCATGAAAGCTGTTCCAACAGTAAAAATTAAATTTTATTTCGGCAGAAGAGAATGTATACTGGAATATGAACAGTTAATACTATCCGTAAAGGAAGTTATATAAATGACTAACAGATACAGGCAGGCACAAAGGGCGACGATCATAGGCATAGTCGTCAACATTATTTTGGCGATTATAAAAGGCATCGGCGGAATCATGGGAAACAGCCGTGCGCTTATTGCGGATGCTGTGCATTCCGCCTCGGATGTCATCAGTTCGGTGGCTGTCTTTATCGGTATCAGAGCTGCACAAAAGCCACCCGACAGGGAACACCCATACGGCCACGGTAAATCTGAGAATGTCGCCACATTGATAGTGGCGATTCTGCTGGTCGTCGTCGGTTTTGAAATCATGTATAACTCAATCTCTTCAATCTGGGCTGAAACGGCCAATGAAGTGACATCCATGATGGTGCTTTACATCATTATTTTCTCACTTGTCATCAAAGAAGTGCTTTTCCAGTATAAGTATCGCCTCGGCAGGAAAATCAGCAGTCCCGCATTGATTGCCGACGCCTGGCATCACCGTTCAGATGCCATATCGTCAGCCGTCGCACTGGTCGGTGTGGGCCTGACCATAATCGGTTCCCGTTTTGATATCCCCTATCTTGTTTACTTCGACCCGATTGCCGGTGCGGTCATTGCAATCATCATCATGTACATGGGATTTCAGTTGGCCAAAGAAGCGGTCAGCATGACACTTGAAGTCGTGTTGAATGAAGATGAGACAAGGGACATGATGAACACTGTGAAAGGAATTGAGAAAGTTGTACAGATCGACAGCCTCAGCGCACGTTCACACGGCTCGTACGTCATCGTGGACATAAAGATTTCAGTAGATGCGAATATCACAGTCGAGGAAGGCCATCGGATCGCAAGGAATGTGAAACAGAAGCTCATCAAAGAGCACGATATAGTAAGAGACGTCAATGTCCATGTAAATCCGTATGCTTTTGATAATAAGAGCGAAATTTAACGCATAAAGAACAGGCAATGAAAATAAAAATCACTTCCACAAATCATTTTCTCTGAGTGTGGAAGTGATTTTTTATTATATTTCCCGATTTTTTGATTCCATCAGTTTATTATAGGATTCCAAATACACTTTCTCTGCATCAGACGCTCTTTCCATTGAATTCATCGCGCGGTGCCAGAATGGATATAGTGCCTCCGGCGCAGTGAGGTCACTGATCTGTGCAATATCCTGATCGGTGAGATGAAGGTTATAAGATGCAACATCTTCATACCATTGCTCTTTATTGCGTGCACCGATAATGACTGAATCAACGTTCGGCATCTCCCGTATCCATGCAAGAACGACCTGCGGTACTGTTGCGTTATGCTTCGATGCGATATCTTTCAGCATATCGACGAGATCATAAAACATTTCTTTATCTTTGATATAGGGTTCCGGCCAGCCTTCACCCTGACGTGTGCCGGGTTCGGCTTTTTGGTTTCTCGAAATTTTTCCTGTAAGCAGCCCTTCACCTAGCGGGGACCAGATTGTATTACCGATGCCAAGTTCCCGCCCTGCCGGCAGCAGTTCATATTCTGCTTCACGTGATTCGGGCGTGTAGTAGATCTGATGAGCGACCGGCGGTGCGAGATTGTTCTCCACAGCATGCGTATGGGTTTTTGCCAGTTGCCAGCCGCTGTAGTTCGAAACACCCCAGTAGCGGATTTTACCCTTTTTGATGAGGTCGTTCATTGCATGGACGGTTTCTTCAACAGACACCTGACCGTCCCATATATGCACATAATATAAATCAAGATAGTCCGTCCCGAGTCTCTGTAACGACTCATCGATGGAAGTTTCGACATTGATCCGGGTCGCTCCGACATCATTCGGGTTATCAGACAGCCTGAAACCTGTTTTGCTCGCAATCGTCATCTCTTTGCGTTTGTTTCTGATTGCTTCTCCAAGCACTTTTTCTGCATCGCCTTTTGCATAAAGGTTCGCAGTATCAAAGTGGTTGATGCCATGATCGAGTGCATAATCCACCATATGATCTGCCGTCTCCTGGTCCATGTCAGCTGCGGGTTCGAATCCTTTAGTGCCGCTGAACGGAATGGTGCCGAGCGCGTATTTGGAAATGTTCAATCCTGAGCTGCCAAGTAATGTGTAGTCCATCATAAATCCCTCCATTACTTATAGTTTCCCCGGGAAATAAATGACTAAACCGGAATATTGGAGAGCGCCTGTTCGAGGTCTTCTTTTAAATCTTCAGGATTTTCAAGTCCGATGGACAGACGCAGCAGGTTATCCGGTGCCATCGTCAGTTCTTTTTCAACAGAGGCACGGTGCTCGATATAAGTGTGCGTGCCGCCGAGACTCGTTGCCTGTGTGATGATTTTGACAGTGTTGGCGATTTCCAGTGCATATTGCTCGCTGCCTTTGACTTTAAAGGACAGCAGGCCCCCGAATCCGTTCATCTGTTTTGCTGCAATGTCATGTCCGGAATGGCTTTTCAGGCCGGGATAATAAACAGCTTCAATCTTCTCGTGTGCTTCCAGGAAGTCAGCAATGATTTTTGCGCTGCTGCACTGCATCGTCACTCTTGCCGACAGGGACTGGACGCCGCGGAGTGCGAGCCAGCAGTCGAATGATGACGGTACGGCTCCTTTGGCATGCTGCCATGTTCTTAAATTTTTAAGCATGTCATTGTCTGCAGCGGCGATGACAGCGCCGAGCAGCAGGTCACTGTGGCCGCCGATATATTTTGTCACTGAATGCAGCGAAAAATCGACGCCGAGTGAGAGCGGCTGCTGCAGGACGGGAGTGGCGGCAGTATTGTCTATTACTGAATATGCGCCGGCTTCGTCGGCCATTTTCGCTACAGCTTCAATATCAATGATTTTAATCTGAGGATTTGAAGGTGTCTCCATCCAGACGAGTCCTGTCGGTGCACTTTCAATTGTGCTTTTCACTTTATCAAGATCTGTCATATCAGCTGTGACGATATCGAACCTTCTGCCGATATCCGTTCCCATCAGCATTGTACGGACGCCGAAGTACATATCGTCAGCCATGACGATCCTTTTGGGCTTTTCTTCCGGCAGTGATTCGATGACTGAGGAGATGGCCGCCATCCCTGATGCATAGGTCACACAGTCATAGCCATTTTCAAGCGAGGTCAGACAATCTTCCAGAGAACGGCGGTTGGGATTATCTCCCCTGCTGTACATGAACCCATCTGTATAAGATCCGTCAGCCGACCTTTCATATGTAGTGGACAGATGAATCGGGGCAGTTACAGCTCCAGTAGTAGGATCGATTTCACGTCCTGCATGGACGGCTTTTGTTTCAAAACGCATATATATCCCTCTTTTTTTCATAATATATCAACATTATATAGTTTATTGACAGACTAATCACTAAATTCAAAATAAAAAAGCCTTAAAAAGACTCTTTTATTTTAATATTCCTAAATATTGAGCACCATTCCGGCTTCAGCGAGCTGTATCTCTTCCTTTCCATGCTGTTTGGCACTGTCGAGCAAAGCTTCCAGTGCGCCCCTGTGGGGCAGATTCGTTAAAATAGTCAGGCTCGCATCAGATTTTGCCGCGAGCCGGCCCGCTTCCCCCGCATTCATATGTCCCTCCGATCTAGCATCGAAGCCTTCATAGAAACTGCAGTCTGTGAGCAGCAGATCTGCGCCGAATGCAAACCGGATAAGTCCGGCATTATAGCTTGAGTCCGAAGTGTATACGAGAGTCGAACCTGAATCATCCACTGCTCTCACTGCATAAGTTTCCACCGGATGAGCAGTACGGTGGAAATCAAACTTGAACGGACCGATTTCGAATTTACTGTTCTTCCTGATTGTATGGAATTTGCTGTACTTCGCCTGTTTCAGCAGTTTGACTGCTGCACCGCTGTCCGGGCCATACAGATTCAAATGCTGGCTGCGGTGATTGAACCGCCCTGCCAGCCTGCGTGCCAGCATGAACGCTGCTACATCTGCAGCATGATCATGGTGATAGTGTGTCAATATAATATGGTGGATATCATGGATACCGATGTAATCCTGTACATGTGCTGCTATACCGCTGCCGGTATCAATGAGTACAGTAAATCCATCTTTCTCCAAAAGATAGCCGGAAGTCGCTTCATTATTTTTAGGGAAACTGTTCCACATACCTACGATCGTAATTTTCATGGTATCATCCCCGTTCCGTTTATTATCTATACCCGCATGAGTGCAAGCACAAGCAGAATTTTTATAATTATGCATTGAAGTGCAGATGTTTTCATAAAATAAAATCCTCCTGCAAAGTTCATTACAGGAGGTTCTCGCCCGGATTGATGGTCTTTATTTATCCGAACGGTCATTTTTCATTTTGTCGATTAATTTCTGCATCTCATTGATGTAGTCTTCTTTTGATTCAGTGTTGTCATACTCTTTGATTTCAGGTGCTTTTTGTTCCCCCGGGTGGTGATAATCGTAATTTTGATCACCATCTGGCTGAGTCATTTCCTGAGCTTCTTCCCGTTTCTTCGCATCAATTTCTTTTTGCGTAATGACCTGGCCGTCAGGTGTCATATACTTTTTATGCATATTACGGGTTTCTTTATCTATATAGCTGTAGAAGATCGGGATGACGAACAGTGTGAACACTGTACTGCTCAGCAGTCCGCCGATTACGACAGTACCCATCGGTGCAATCATATCCCCGCCTTCACCGATACCCATGGCAAGCGGAAGCATCCCGAGTGCCGTAGTGAGAACGGTAATGACAATGGGTCTGAAGCGGTGGAGTACACTGAGCTCCAGCGCTTCAAGAGTCGACATGCCTTTTTCTTTCTGCTGGTTTGTATAGTCCACAAGAAGTATGGAGTTATTGACGACTATACCGAGCAGCATTATGATACCGACGAATGAAACGACACTTAACGGACTGTCGGTAATGAATAGCGCAGCCATTACACCGATGATGCTGAGCGGCATGGCAATGATGACTATAAATGGATGTTTGAACGATTCAAACTGTGCAACCATCACAAGATAGATGAATATGATGCCGAGAATTAAAGCGAGGAGCATCTGCGGCAGCGCGTCCGTGAGCATTTCCAGATCTCCGCCTATGGAATAAGATGTTTCATCGCTGTAATCTGCACTTTCCAACAAGTCTTCAACATACGGCCCGGCCTGATTTAAAGACATGCTTGGAGAATAAGTGACTGTCAGTTCACTTGTCTCTTCCGAATCTGCTCTTGTAATCAGAGGGAGCATTTCAGCTTCTTCAAGGTCTGCCACTTCACTGATTTCCACAAATTCACCCTCGGCATTCGGAATTTCGATGCTTTCGAAATTCTCTGCACTTTCAAGAAATGCCGATGGATATTTAACGACAATGGAAAGGAAATCTTCGTTGGTTTCTACAGTTGAAGTTTCTATACCGTTTGAAGCTTCGTACAGTGCCGAACCGATCTGTGCAGGCTGCAGACCGTTTGCTCTTGCAGCTTCCCTGTCGACAACAACCTGCAGTTCTTCAACCATATCTTCACGGGTGGAAGCGACCTCCTCAATCTGACTGTCTGCTTCAAGTTCTTCAATGATGATTTCTTCTGATTCTTCAAGTCTCTCCGAATTGTCATCGGAAATACTGAAAGTCATCGTATTCGGTTCTGAACTCATCCCTGACTGTGACATCGGAATCACATTAATATCCGCCGATTCATCCAGTGATTCGATATCCTGCTCTATACTGCTGATGAAATCATTTGTCGTCACACTGCGTTCGTCGGGACTGACCAGAGTCGCAGTGATATTGGCTTTATTCATTTCTTCCGACATGGACATCGGCTGTGTGGAACCGATGTTGCTTAAATAAATATCAATTTCTGAATGATCTTCAAGTTCAGCTTCAATACTTTCAACTGTTTCCAAAGTATCCTGGTAGATTGTGCCCTGTTCCTTTTCAACTTCAATAGTAAAGGCACCTTCATCACTTTCAGGCATTAAAGTCATCCCTTTTGTATATATGCCAAAGATGCCGAGCACCATTAACAAGGCAGTGACTAAAAGTACGATGACTCGGTGGTTTAACGTCCAGCGTGAAAATCTCCCTAAAACCTTCATGTAAGATCTTTCGCTTCTGACGGCTTCAAGGTTTTCTTCCGGCGCATCAAGTATGCGGCTCGCAAGCATCGGAACGACTGTCAGAGCGATAAATAATGATGCGAACAAACTGAATACCACAGTAATCGCAAGCGGCGTGAACAGCTGGCCGACGAGGCCGCTGACAAATACGACCGGCAGGAATACGGCACCTGTGGTCAATGTTGCTGCAATGATTGCGGAAGCAACTTCTTTAGTGCCGTCACTTGCTGCTTTTTTAGGATTTTTACCCATCGACAGATGGCGGTATATATTTTCAATGACGACGACCGAGTTATCCACCAGCAGTCCGATACCGAGTGTCAGTCCCCCGAGTGTCATCAGGTTGATGCTGATATCTGTGAAGAATAACAGCGCAAATGTCGTAATTACAGAGAACGGAATGGCCAAACCTATAATCAAAGGTGCTTTCAGATTTCTGAGGAAAGCAAACAGTATGACCATTGCCAGAATTGCACCTATAATCAGTGCAGTATATACGCTGTCTATGGCGATATCGATGAATTCGCCTTCGTCATACAGTGTTTCGACGTTCAGGTTGCTGAATTCATCTTCTTCTAGTTTTTCATTTAAAACTTCATTGAACTCACTATTGACGTTTGAAGCGTTCGCATCGGATGCCAGCATGACATCAATGGACATTGCATCTTCCTGGTTCAGTCTGGTGATGGAATTGCTGTCCTGGTTTTCAATGGAAACATCTGCAATTTCATTAAGGGTTAAAGCCTCTCCATCCGGCAGATCGGTAATTACAAGTTCTCTCAGTTCCTCCACCCCGTCGATGGTACTGACTGTCCGTGTGGAGATTGAGTTACCAGCCTCCTCATCGATGATGGTTGCGTTAGGAATGGAGATATCGTTTGCTTCTATAAGCGAAGCGACGTCAGACTGGCTGAGGCCGTATTCGGAAATGGCATCTATATCCAGGTTCACCTGGATCTCTTCAACAACTGAGCCGTTCTCCGTAATTGAAGCGACCCCTTCAATGTTTTCCAGATCTGAAATCAGATCACGGACCTGGCCCTGATACTCAGCGACATTTTCGCCGCTTGATGACACAGCCATCTGAATACTCGGCATCATGGAAATATCAAATTCCAGGAAGGAAGGGTCCCCGGCCTGGTCAGGCAGATCGGCCGCCTCCATGGCTTTTGTTATATCGTTCTCTACATCATCTATTGTCATATCATAACCAAATTCCAAAATGACCACGGAAGAACTTTCCTGTGACTGTGACTGGATATTAGTCAGGCCGTTGATTGACGAAAGCTCTGATTCAATAGGAATAGTGACATCTTCCTTCACCTCTTCAGGACCTGCGCCCTGGTAAGTGGTTGCTACAGCCGCGATCGGCGGCTGGACGTTCGGCATCAGCTGCAATGGCAGCTGTGTGAGTGAGACACCCCCGAGCAGCATGAGGATAATCATGACTACGACAGTGAATTTAGGACGTCTTATGGAAAAATCCGACAATTTCAAATTATTTTCGCTCCTTGTTTTTTATGTATTTATTAAAAGTAATCAGTTATTTGTTTAACCCAACACCGTGTTGTACAATATTAAATACTACCGATATTATGCTGTTCTATCAACAAACAATCTTTAGCCAAGTGTTGAAAAGAGGGAATTATGTCGAAAATGAGTCGGACAGAAGAGACGAGAAAAAACTTGATTGAGGCGTTCTGGGAGTTATACAGGGAAAAGCCATTAATGAAAATAACAGTCAAAGAAATAACAGATAAAGCAGGCTACAACCGGGGCACATTTTATACGTATTTTTCAGATGTCTATGAAATGCAGGATATACTTAAAAAATCCCTGATACCGGAAAAAGATATGATACTGGATCCGTTGATGTCCCTGGAAAGAAGCGGCGGCAGAGTGTTTGATTCATTCGAAAAAACCAACGTCTATATGCGTGAAAACAAGGAAAGGATAGCTGTGATGATCGGTCCTGAAGGAGATCCGAGCTTTGTCCATGATTTCAAGATGGAGATAAGGAAGATCATCATGAGCTATGTCAATAGTATCGGCATCAAAGAGCCTTGGAAGTTTGAGTATATTATAGAATACCAGATTTCTGCGCTGATAGGCATATTCCAATTATGGGTTGAAAAGAACGAAGACATGGATGAATATGAACTGGCCCGGATGATGGAGGTTGTCTCACATAACGGTGTAACCTCGATGATGGAATCCATGCTGAATGATAAATATAAATAAAACACCTCTTTACTTTATATAGTAAGGAGGTGCTTTATCCAGCGGGTGCGAGTTCTTCTATTGACTCGATATCCATATATTCAGGTACGAAATACCGTTTCTCGTATCTGTTGAGTTG
>Ga0079225_10000206_pt1 | contig 31466 bp, 31 predicted proteins | sample Poulit2012_FD_76344 | JGI IMG/M metagenome (GOLD analysis project Ga0079225, IMG submission 76344) | Agricultural soil microbial communities from Georgia to study Nitrogen management - Poultry litter 2012 | ecosystem: Environmental > Terrestrial > Soil > Agricultural land | place: USA: Georgia... | reverse complement strand
TCGTCCTTATTTACCTTATCCTTTACATAGAAAACCCGTCGTAGATTAGTCGGCAAGTTATTCCGCGTCTTCAGCGCTTTTATCGTTGGACGCTGCTTAAAATTTAAGCCTTTTACCCTTAGCTGTTTGTTTTCCGATAATGGAGTTAAGAAAAACAACAAGTTGATTTTTGAAGATGTCCTACTCTTTCTAAGAGAAGAAGCTTTTGATTGGAAAGAATTATCATGTCGATTTCTAAAAACAACTCTGCGATCCTTAGCGGTTCTTCGCGACTCTCTGCGTCACAATTCCACATCTTGTGAAACGGAAAAAGTATTGTTTGTGGAATTGCAACGCACGACTCATCATTCACTTCTTAACCACCTTCCCGGTTGTTATCTTTTGCCTATTTTGAATGAGTTAATATCCAACAGAAAAAGGATCGCGTGAGATCTTGAGCCAATCACCTTCTACGACAAAAGCAAAATTTTAGAGAACTCTTCAAGGGGTTTGGAACCCTTGAAGAGTTTACAACTTACTTAATTTCAATGATTTGAAAAAACACTTTACTGCCTCAAGTTGTCTTTTCTGTAATAAAGTTCGGCTTTTCTGTGTCATTTCCAAAAGCCTTGTTTGCAATCGCAAAAATTATCACTCAGGATGACAGGGAGTAGTGCCCGGAATTTGTGTCGCAAGAATTCATTATCTTCCGGCTCATTCTTTGATAACAGAAATTCATTCATAACTCCTAAAATGAACAACAAATTAATTTATTACGAAAAAGCGGGAGATATCGTGCTTGGGGAGATTATTGAAAATTCTCCGACCGAGATAAAAATAAAGATACTCTATCCTTTTTATGGTATCAGTCTCACTGCGAAACCTAAAATGTGTATGCTTTTCTCTGACAAAACATATAACACTATGGGGGTAAAAGTATTGGAGAGATGTTTTCATCTGGGGAAAATTATCAGTAGAAGAAGTCAAGAAATCATAGAGGACTTTATCGACTTGGAGGAAAAACTTAAAACAATTGAAGGCAACGAAAGTTCGGGAGATTCAAAAGCAATCTTGAGGAGTGATTTTAGAATACTCTATTTAAATGGATTTAAAGATGTTCCGGAATTAACGACATATCCTTTGGAAGGATTACTTGAATATTTGAAAAAACATCTTGACGTGCATCCGCATGCAGAGGCAATTCGACCGGAAACAAAATATTCGAAACACTCAAAAACGATTTCAAATAAATTACGAGAAATAAAAGAAGGTGAAATTAATTCCTATTAATGCCCCTCCCTACCCTATTTTTGTAATTTTGTTTTCCAAAATCAGTTTTTATGAAATTAGTTTTTGCCACTCACAATTCGAATAAGTTAAAGGAAATTGAACCTTTACTGCCTTCTTCTATAACCCTTTTGTCTTTGGCGGACATCGACTGTTTTGAGGAGATTCCGGAAAATGAAAACACCATTGCCGGCAATGCTTTGGCTAAAGCAAAATATGTAAAAAGGAACTATGGTTACAACTGTTTTGCAGATGATACGGGTTTAGAAGTTGTGGCTTTACGCGGTCAACCGGGCGTACATTCCGCTCGTTATGCGGGAAAAGGTAAAAGCGACGAAGATAATATGGCAAAGCTCTTGGCCAATCTCGAGCATTCCCACAATAGGAAAGCACAGTTTAAAACAGTTATCGCTTTAGTTTTGGGAGGGCAGCAAGAAGAATTTGAAGGAATTTGTAAAGGAGAAATATTAAATGCTCCCCGTGGAACAGCCGGTTTTGGGTATGATCCTATATTTCAGCCTGCCGGATTTGATGAAAGTTTTGCAGAGATGACCCCGGAACAAAAAAATGAAATCAGCCATCGTGCGATTGCAACGCGCAAGCTCATCGAGTTTTTACATCAAAATAAATTGGCTTAAATCAAAATAAAACTTAAATTTCAGGGTTTATTTATAGACTAACATCGGTTTTTATAAAAACATCTTCAATCGGTTGAACAACTTTTTTTATTTATGCGGATAGGTTTCTTTTTGATTTTATTTTTTTTGGTCAAAATCTCCTTTGGTCAGGCCCCTTTACCAGAGACTTATTTTATAAACCCGGTGAATATCCCGATTTCCTTGTCCGGAAGCTTTGGGGAATTGCGCAACAATCACTTTCACAGTGGATTGGACATCAGAACCCAAGGAAGAATCGGTATTCCGGTACATGCCGCTGCATCGGGTTACATCAGTCGAATGAAAGTTGGAGTTTTTGGTTATGGCAATGTTTTATACATTCAACATCCCAACGGATATACCACGGTTTATGGGCACATGGAAGAATTCTCTCCTAAAATCAGAAAGTATTTACGAGAGAACCAATATCGATTAGAAAAAAACACGATTGAACTATTTCCTGGAAAAGGCGAAATACCGATAGAACAAGGAGAGCTTATCGGATTAAGTGGAGAAAGCGGCAGCGCTGGCGGCCCACATTTGCATTTTGAAATACGCGATGGTTCACAACGACCGATGAATCCTTTTTTGTTTGGCATGCAAGTCGAAGATACCAAACCTCCGGTAGTTAAAGCTTTACAAGTTTATCCTCAAAACGAAAACTCGCATGTAGCCCTATCTGCTCGTCAACAAGAATTACACTTCACCAAAAATAAAGAAGGATCCTATCAAACAAAAACGATTGAAGCCTATGGGAAATTGGGTTTTGGAGTTGATGCGATAGACTATATGAATGGTTCAAATAATACTCACGGAATTTATCATATTCAAACTTGTTTAAACGGCGAACCACAAATGGAAATTACTTTTGATAACTTTTCTTTCGCCAATACCAGATATATCAACAGATATATAGATTATGCACATTTTAAAGACAAAAAGTCAAGAGTTCAAAAACTGTTTTTAGAAGAAAACAATAAAGTTGATATGCAAATCAATATGATCAATGAGCATGGATTGATCGACATCAAGGACAGTTTAGATTATAAATTTGAGATTTATTTAAAAGATTTCGCTGGAAATCTTACACATATTAAAATCCCCATCAAAGGCGTAAAAGCAACTGCTGAAGAGATTGTTCCAAAACCGGATGAAACCACGGACTTTTTTGCTCAAGCCAATAAGCCCAATGTCTTTGAATTGGAACATCACGACATTTATATCCCCAAAGATGCTTTGTACGAAAACACTTATTTAAAACTTGACGAAACCGCCGGATCTGTCGATGTGCATAAATTTACAACGCCCTTACATAAGAATATTACTATCGGATTTAAGGCGGATAAATACACCAAAGAAGATTTTGACAAACTTTATGTAGCACGGAGATATCCTTGGGGCACAAAATATTATTCTCCAACTTATAAAGAAGAAAACCGCATCACCACGCGAACAAGAACTTTCGGAACTTATGGATTGGAGATGGACACCATTGCGCCTACCATAACCCCGGTTAATTTCCGAGATAAGAAATGGGTTTCAGATTTAAAATACTTAAAGCTCAAGATAAAAGATGAAGAATCCGGAATCGCTGATTATTACGGCACGATCAATGGAAAATTCATCGTTTTAGAATACGATTATAAATCCGATATTATTCGCTATGATTTCAGAGATAAAGTCTCGGATCAAACAGAAAACAATCTGAAAGTAATTGTAGTAGATAATGTGGGAAATAGCGCTACATTTGAAGCGACATTTTTTAGAAAAGAATAAGCATAAAAAAACTTATATTGAAACCTTACTCCTTTTTAACGGCAATCCTATTGTTAACCGGAATTTCTCTTTATGGACAAACCGCTACTTTACAAGGAATTGTTTTTGATGAAAACCAAAATCCCATTCCTGAAGTTGAAGTTTATTATATGGATGAAGGAACCGTTACCAATGAGAATGGTTTTTATGATTTAAAAATCCCGGCCGATCAACAGGTTCAAGTGAATTTCTCTTACATCGGTTTGAGTCCGATGCAGATTAATGTGCGCTTAAAGGGAGGGGAAACCAGAGAATTCAATCCGGTGCTCAAAGATAATCTGGAACAAATCAGCACCGTAATTATCACCGGTGACAGAAGAAGTCCGGTGGAGGGAATCACCAGTATCAGTCCGAATGTGGTTCGCAAAATACCCGGGGCTAATGCGGGAGTTGAAAATCTCCTTAAAACTTTGCCGGGGGTGAGTTCTAATAACGAATTGAGTACGCAATATTCTGTCAGAGGAGGGAATTATGATGAAAACTTGGTTTATGTCAACGGAATTGAAGTTTACCGCCCTCAATTGATCCGCTCCGGTCAACAAGAGGGGTTAAGTTTTGTCAACACTGATTTGGTCAGAAACGTAGATTTTTCTGCCGGTGGATTTCAGGCGAAATATGGCGATAAATTGTCTTCGGTTTTAGATATTGAATACAAACGACCGGTAGAACTTGAAGGTTCTTTAGAATTGAGCATGCTTGGCGGAAGCGCTTCGATTGGCGGGGCTTCAAAAAATGGAAAATTCACCGGAATCGGTGGAATTCGGTATAGAGATCATTCTTTATTAGTCGATTCAAAAGACACCGAAACCGATTTTAAGCCTGTATTTGCCGATGCACAGACTTATTTGACTTATGAGTTTAGCGATAAATTTGAATTGGGGTTTTTAGGAACTGTTTCGCTCAACAAATATGATTACAAACCGATTGTCAAAGAAACTACCTTCGGAACTATCGACGATCCCACTACGCTTTTTATTTATTATGACGGAAAAGAAGTCGATCAATACGAAACCTATTCCGCTGCACTGAAAGCTTCTTATAAGGTTTCCGATAATTATACCGCACAGCTCATAGGATCTGTTTATAATTCTCAAGAAGAGGAGAATTACGATTTACAAGCAGAATACCGATTGGGAAAACCCAACACTTCTATCGGCAGTGAGGATTTGGGAAAAGTAGATTTCACCCGAGGTGTTGGCGGACAATTAGATCATGCGCGAAATGCTTTGGACGGGTTGTATGTCAATCTTCAACATCTTGGAAAACTGGAATACGGAAAACACATTATTGATTATGGCGTCAAATATGCGCACGAAGATATCAAAGATCGCGTTCGGGAATATCAGGTGATAGATTCTGCAGGATATTCTATTCGCCCACCGCTTTCAGGCATCGGCAATCATCAACCTTACGAACCATTTGAAGGAGAGATTGTTCCTTACACCTCAACACGAGCTGAAAATCATACCAAGATAAATCGATTGGAAAATTTTCTGCAGTGGAGCTATAACACGCATATTAATGACCATAAATTCTGGATAAATGCGGGAGTACGTTCCCACACGTGGAATGTCAGTGGAGAAGGAATTTCTTCAACCACACAAACCGTTTTCAGTCCCCGAGGGCAATTAGCCATTAAACCCGATTGGGAGGCAGATATGGTTTGGCGACTTTCAGGAGGGTTATACACACAACCGCCTTTCTACAGAGAGTTGAGAGACTCAACCGGAACCGTTCGCCCTGAGGTCAAAGCGCAAAAGGCAATTCATGCGGTTTTATCGAATGATTACAGTTTTGAAATGGCAGATCGCCCGTTCAAATTGGTTTCTGAAGCTTACTACAAAAAACTGACCGATGTCAATCCTTATTCTTTAGAAAATGTTCGAATTCGTTATCGCGCCCACAATGATGCCACAGCTTATGCTTATGGCGTTGATTTTCGCTTAAACGGGGAATTGGTCAAAGGCACCGAGAGTTGGGTGAGCGTGGGATATCTACGTACGGAAGAAAACATCCGAAATCGTGGATATATTTCTCGTCCCACCGATCAACGTTTAAAATTTGCCGTGATGTTTCAGGATTATGTTCCTAATATTCCAAGATTACGACTTTATATCAATGGCGTTTATAATACCGGATTGCCCGGTGGATCCCCGGATTACGCAGATCCTTATAACTACCAAACCCGACTTTCGGATTATCAGCGATTTGATATTGGGTTTTCTTATGTGTTTGTCGATGAGGAAAATCCCGTAGCGTCCAACAACTGGGCTGTCGTTTTTAGAGAATTGGTTATTGGAGCTGAAGTATTCAATATGTTCGATCGTCAAAACTCCATCACCAATACTTTTGTAAGGGATGTGGAGTCCAACAGTATTTATTCTGTACCGAATTATTTAACCACTCGCGTTTTTAATCTGCGACTGGGGATGAAGTTTTAGCTTTGAGTTCTTCCAAAAATGAAGCTACTTCATTTACGGTATAGTCAATATCTTCTTTGGTATTAAACCCGGAAAGCGAAAATCTAATCGATGGATATTTTAAATATTCAGGAGATGAAATTGCATTGAGCACGTGAGAACCTTGATCACTTCCACTCTGACAAGCACTTCCTTTTGAACAGGCAATTCCTTTTAAATCCAATTGAAAAAGTAACAGCAGGGTTTTATCTGCGGGAATAGGTAAATTAACGCTTAAAACAGTATAAGTACTTTTTTCCATGTCCTCACAACCGCCATTGAATTTCACATTCGGTATATTTGCTTTCAATTCATCGATAAAATAAGATTTCAAATCTTCGACATAAGCTTTTTCTTCTTTTAGCTTTTCATAAGCTAACTGTAAAGCTTTTTCCATACCTACAATATTATGCACACTTTCAGTGCCGGCTCTCATTCCGCGTTCTTGAGATCCTCCAAAAATAAGTGGCCGCATGCCGCTGTTTTCTTGAATATAAGCAAAACCAATTCCTTTTGGTCCGTGAAATTTATGGGCACTTGCCGCAGCAAAATCTACTGGAATTTCGCTAAAATCAATGTCATAATGACCGATCGATTGCACGGTATCGCTATGAAATAGTGTATCATATTTTTCGCACAGATTCCCTGCTTTCTTAATATCCAACATGTTTCCTACCTCATTGTTTACGTGCATCAAACTCACCAAGGTTTTTTCTTTTGAAGACTGAAGCAGTTTTTCTAAATGGTTATAATCAACAAATCCTTCTTCATCTAAGTTGACATAACTCACTTGAACGCCATAATTTTCGGCTAACTCCTCCAAGGTATGTAAAACCGCATGGTGTTCAATTTTTGAAGAAATAATATGTTTTACTCCTAAATCCCTAACCGCACTGTTTAAAACCAAGTTATCTGCCTCTGTTCCCCCGGAAGTGAAAATAATCTCAGCAGGTTTTGCATTCAAGATGTTTGCGATATTCTTGCGCGCAGTTTCTATCAGTGATTTTGAGGTGCGCCCATATCCGTGGGTAGAGGAAGGATTGCCAAAACTATCTTGCATTACTTTTACCATGTCAGCAATAACTTCTTCTCTCATCTGCGTAGTTGCGGCGCTATCCAAATATACTTTCTTCATTGGGGGTGTTTTTTCTAATTATCTCATTAGTATTAAACTTCAAAATAATTCAATTCTTTGCAAAAGTAAGCAATTTTAAAAATATTTATACCTTTGGACTTCCTCAAATTGAGAATTACTTTATTTTTGTCGAAATTGAATAACATGAAAAATCTTTTTCTGTTTTTATTAATTGCCTTCTTCATCAGCTGCGATGATGGAGACAAGATTGTGACAGATTTCGACTTTGATGAAGATAGCGATTTGAAAATGTGTAAAGTACGATCAAACAATGTTTTATATGTTGTTAATACCAATCCAGATGAAGCTATTGCTCTTAATTTCTCAAACGACAATTTTGACGGAACTTTTATAGAAGATGATATTTCACAAACCTTATTAATAGAAATTGGCGGAAATAACCAATTAGTTTACCGAACATTTAATGAATCTTTGGATGGCGGCACCGGATATTTCTGTAGCGGTATTCCTCCAACCTCACCAAAAGTTTTACAAGAATACTACAGTAAAGATGGCGGTTATGTCGAATTGGTTACTTATTTAATTGATCAGGAAGTTGATGAAGCTGAAAATACGGTGACTCGAGTTTTTGAAACCTACGCCACAGCTCATGATATTACCTTAAAAAATATTGCAAAGGAAGAAGAAATTGTAGAAGAGACTTTAAATATGGGTTTTATGACAAAAACAGAAACCTATGACTTAGAGGACTTACAGTGATGTTTATTTCTTTTTGTTTTGATAGATATAAACCTCAGTTGCCCCTCTCCCGTATTCTTTAAAATCAGCATCGTAGAATTCGATTTGGTCATAGCGTCTAAAAAGGGTTTCCAATTCTTGACGCAAAACACCTTTCCCTACCCCGTGGATAAAAACCACTCTGCGAATTTTTTTCCGAATCGCAAACTCCAATTGACCCTGTGCATTGTCCAATTGTAAATTAAGTATTTGAAAATCACTCATGTTTTTGGTAGAAGAAGTGAGTTCTTCGATATGCAAATCAACCTCCAACGGTTTTTCTTTAGCTCGCTTTTTACCGGAAGGAATCTTCTTACTTTTTAGCTCTTTTTGTTCTTCTTTAATCGCCTTCTCCAATTCCTTTCTATCCAATGAAAATCCTTCATTTTTGACTACTTCATCGATAAAAAAAGAAAGAGGAAATCCATCTTCGGTTTCTATAGTTATCCGATTATCCTCGACTTCAACTACAATTCCTGAGATAGTATCATCTATTACTTCTACCCAATCACCCTTCTTGATCTTCATCTATTTCATTGTTTTGTTCCGGTTTTACTCTGGAAGCTCTATATATTCCTGCCATCAATAATATCAATCCCACTATTTTAAACCAAATTGTTTGACGACCATCAGCAGCCGGTTCAATACCCGAAGAAAAAATCAATAGGATTGCTCCCACAACTATTAAGACAACCGTCAAATACTTAAATTTCATACCTGCTTTTATCAAAGGGCTAATTTATCATTTTTGATACGTCTAAGCCAAAAAGTTTCTTTTAAATCACATTTATTTTTCCGGTCTGTTCTAATTCTATAAAAAATTATTATACTTTTGTTAATCTGACAAAAAGGGAACTCAACTGATATTGTTGAATAAAATATAACTTGTGGAAACTTATTTGCTACCTTGTTTATTTCAAAAATTCACCGGAATACCTTGTCCCGGATGTGGCGGACAGCGATCTGTTGTTCATCTATTGCATGGGGAATTTGGCGAAGCTTTTTTTATGTATCCCGCTATCTATCCGTTGATTATTGTAGGATTATTAATCGCAGTGAATTATATTTTTCCTTTTGAACAATACAGTCGATGGATATCGGCGGTGAGTTTAATGAGCGTCGCCGTGGTTTTAATCAATTATGGAATCAAACTCAACCTCATTTATCATATTATCTGAATTTAAACTTTAATCAACACTTATAATTATGGAACAAACTCAACAACCTCATCAACCAGAACAGCCGCAAAAGTTGCCAAGAGCTACCAGTGCGATGGTATTATCAATACTTTCTATCGTGCTTTGTTGTACAGGAATTGGCGGAATTATTTTAGCCATCGTAGCTTTGGTACAAACCTCAAAAGATAAAAACCTGTATCAACAATCTCCTGAATCTTACGATAATTACGGACAGGTAAAAGCTGCGAAGATTATTGCCATTGTCGGGATAATTCTCAGTGCTTACGTAATCTATTCTATTATACAAGCTTATGTACAGTTTGGTGGATATGAAGGATTTATGGATGAAGTAGAAAGGATAATGGAAGAAGGTGGTTATGACTTTGAAAACATGTAATAATTGATAAAATTTAAATACCACCTTTTTTATTCTAAAAAAACAGCCACTTCAATGAATTAAACTGAAGCGGCTGTTTGTTTTTATAAAATCGAATTGTTTATCAATTAACCAAGGCGGTCTTCATAAGCGTTCAGTGATTTTTTTATAATTTCAATACACGCTTTCATTTCTGTTTCGGTGATCACCAACGGTGGAGCAAAACGGATAATATTCCCATGAGTTGGTTTGGCCAACAGTCCATTTTCTTTCATCGTTATACAAATATCCCAAGCCGTAGTACTATCTTCCGAATCGTTGATTACAATTGCGTTGAGCAATCCTTTTCCGCGAATAAGCTTTACCACATTCGAGTCTTTGATAAATTCATTCATTTCTTTGCGGAAAAACTCTCCCATTTTCTGGGCATTTTCAGCTAATTTCTCTTCTTTTAAAACTTTTAAAGCTGCAATCCCCACTGCACAAGCGACAGGATTCCCACCAAAAGTAGAACCGTGTTCTCCGGGATTAATCACATTCATTATTTCATCATCAGCCAAAACTGCTGAAACAGGATAAAACCCTCCGGAAAGCGCTTTCCCTAAAGTCACCAAATCCGGACGAACACCTTCATGATCACAAGCCAGTTTCTTTCCGGTTCTCCCAAATCCGGTTTGAATTTCATCGGCGATAAACAACACATTGTGTTTTTCACAAAGTGCTTTGGTTTTTTTCAAATATCCTTCCTCGGGAACAAATACACCGGCTTCACCTTGAATAGGTTCCACTAAAAATCCGGCTACATTTTTATTTTCTTCCAATACCTTTTCCAAAGCATCTACATCATCATAAGGAATTTCAATAAATCCGGGCGTGTAAGGACCAAAATTATGTTTGGACTCTTCTGCCGAACTAAACGTGATGATACTGATGGTTCGTCCGTGGAAATTGTTTTTAACCACTACAATTTGCGCTTGATTAGCAGGAATACCTTTAACCTCATACCCCCATTTTCGGCAAATCTTCAAAGCCGTTTCCACTGCCTCTGCTCCGGAATTCATTGGAAGTAACTTATCATAACCGAAATAATTGGTGACATATTCCTCATATTGCCCCAATACATCATTATAAAACGCACGTGAAGTCAAAGTTAACTTCTGGGCTTGTCTGTACATAGCTTGTAGGATTGTCGGATGACAATGGCCTTGATTTACAGCTGAGTAGGCTGAAAGAAAATCATAGTATTTCTTTCCTTCAACATCCCACATATAAACTCCTTCGGCTTTTTTTAGCACAACCGGTAAAGGTTCATAGTTGTGGGCTCCGTGTTTTTCCTCCAACGCTATTGCTTGTTGTGATGAAGTGATTTCAGTTACTGACATAAATAATAATTTTTATTTTTTTGCTTATAATTAATTGTATAAGTTACATACAAATTTAAAAACTGCAAGGTACAGACATTCCGGCACTTCCTATAATGCATTTATAAAATATTTAAAGGCTAATTCTAAACATTATAAAGTTATTTTTTAAACCTTCCTATTTAAGAATTAAATCCACACCATCCTTTATTTTTTATCCTACAAAAAAGCTTATTTTTGCGCTATGTCAAGAAAAAGAAGAAGAAAAGCTGTATTTGAAGCCCTTGAAGTGGTGGACGCCGGAGCCAAAGGCAAAGCTATCGCGAAAGCACCCGACGGCAGAGTTGTGTTTATCGACAACGCCGTGCCCGGAGATATTGTTGATGTACAGACTTATAAAAAGAGAAAAGCTTTTTATAATGCGAAGGTAATTCGCATCGTAAAACACTCCGATAAGCGTGTACCCCCGGAAAATCAAGATTTGGATTACTGGGGAATTGCTCCTTGGCAAAACATGGCTTATGAACACCAGTTGTATTACAAACAAAAAGAGGTTGAAAACAATCTAAAGCGATTAGGTAAGATTGAAATTCCCGAACTTCTTCCCATTATTGCCAGTAAGAAAACTCATCATTATCGCAATAAGATGGAATATACTTTTAGTGATAATCGTTGGCTTACCGAAGAAGAAATAGCCAGTGGAAAATCTTTTAGTCAAAAAGAAAAAAACGCTTTGGGTTTTCATATTCCCGGAATGTGGGACAAAGTAATCAACATCGAAAAATGTTACTTACAACAAGAACCCGGAGACGCGATTCGCAATGAAATTCGAAATTTTGCCAATGCGAATGACCTCTCTTTTTTCAATCTTAAAAAACAAGAAGGGCTTTTACGAAACCTATTGATTCGACATTCCAGTACCGGGGAAATCATGGTACTCCTTCAATTTTATGATGATAATCAGGAGAAAAGGGAATTATTATTGGATTTTATAACTGATCGTTTTCCTGAAATCACCTCGTTGCTCTATGTCATTAACCAAAAAGGGAATGATACTATCTATGATTTAGAGATTATTTGCTATAAAGGAAGAGATTATATCGTGGAAGAAATGGAAGGTTTGCGTTTCAAAATCGATGCGAAATCTTTTTACCAAACCAATTCTGAACAGGCTTATGAACTCTATAAGGTAGCTCGAGATTTTGCCGATATTAAAAAAGAAGATGTGGTTTATGACCTTTATACCGGAATTGGAACTATTGCTCAATTTGTAGCCGGTCAAGCAAAAAAAGTTGTCGGGATTGAGTCGGTGCCAGAAGCCATCGAAGCAGCAAAAGAAAACGCCGAAATAAATGGCATCGAGAATACCGATTTTTTTGCCGGTGATATGCGAAAGATTTTTACCGATGATTTTATTGCACAACACGGGAAACCTGACGTTGTGATTACCGACCCGCCGAGAGTGGGTATGCATAAAGATGTAGTGGGTCAACTCCTAAAAATACAACCCAAACGGATTGTATATGTCAGTTGTAATTCAGCTACGCAAGCCAGAGATTTAGGTATGTTGGATGAAGCTTATAAAGTTACCAAAGTCCAGCCTGTAGATATGTTTCCGCAAACTTATCATATAGAGAATGTAGTCTGCTTAGAAAAACGCTCATGAAAAAGGTTCTGTTTCTTATCGTAATAATCCTTGCATTGGCAAGTTGTCAACACAATGATATTTGCACAGAAAACCAACCTACTACTCCAAAACTGGTTATTAAGTTTTATAATTATAACAATCCGAATCAACTAAAACCGGTGGAGGAATTTAACGCACGAGAAGTTAATTCGGAAAACTACTATTACGAAAATAACAGGAACGACACCTTGATTAAAATTCCTTTACGAACCAATCACCAATCGACTGTTTACGAATTTATAATCAATAAAGACAGCATGGATATTCAACAATCAGCATCGATTGAATTTATTTATACCCCCGAGGAAATTTATATCAATCGCCCTTGTGGTTTTAGGGCAGTATTTGAAAATTTCGATGTACAAGTACTTGATAACAACCCGGATACCTGGATAAAAGCCATTGAAATCCCTCACGAAAACACCATTAATGATGAAGAAAGCGCACATTTGTATATTTATCATTAGCCTTTTTCTCGGGAGCTTCTTCAATGGTTTTGGCCAAGTTCAAAGCTCTCCGGAAATACAAATTGACTCCATTTCTTATATGGAACGCTATGGCGTGCGCATCGGTGCCGATTTGAGCAAACCAATTCGAACACTACTCGATAAAGACTACCAAGGATTTGAAATTAAAGGAGATTTTAGAATTACAAACAATCTCTATCCGGCGGTTGAAATTGGATATGAAGATTTTGATTTTGACGAGAACAATTTTGATGCGAATTCAAAAGGTGGGTATGCGAAACTGGGAGCGAATTACAACGTTTATTCCAACTGGATCGGGATGCAAAACGAAATCTATGTTGGACTTCGCTATGGTTTTGCTACTTATTCCGAAACGCTTTATAACTACACCGTTTATGATAAAGACCATTATTTTCCGCCGGATTATAAGGAAGTCAACCAAAAATACAACAATCTAAATGCTCATTGGGTAGAATTTCAAGTGGGTATAAAAGCTGAAGTGCTACACAATCTGTATCTGAGTTTACACGCTCAAGTTAAAAGAATTATCACTTCAAATGAACCGAAAAACTTTGATATACTGTGGATTCCCGGTTACAATAGAAATTATGCAGATAGTCCGTTTGGTATCGGCTGGGGATATTCTGTTTCCTATATGATTCCTCTTCTTAAAAAAGAACGGGTTCAGAAAATTGATTGAAAGACGGTAAGGGAAAAATTCAAAATAGTAGCCATCTGCAAGGTTTTTTATGGGAGTCATTATTACTTGTGGTTTAGAAGAAACTAACAAAAATAGTTGAACCCACTTCGGGGTTCTATCGGAGTGCGTGACTTCACCCCGGATTTTATCCGGGGTTATCAAGAGCCACCCAAACCTCAGAACTCCAAAGGAGTTCAACAATGACAACCTCAAGCAAACGAAGTGCAGCTTGGGGTGAGCACAGCCCAAACCTCAGAACTCCAAAGGAGTTCAACAATGATAAACTCAAGCAAACGAAGTGCAGCTTGGGGTGAGCACAGCCCGAATCTCAGAACTCCAACGGAGTTCAACAATGATAACCTCAAGCAAACGAAGTGCAGCTTGGGGTGAGCACAGCCCAAACCTCAGAACTCCAAAGGAGTTCAACAATGATAACCTCAAGCAAACGAAGTGCAGCTTGGGGTGAGCACAGCCCAAACCTCAGAACTCCAAAGGAGTTCAACAATGATAACCTCAAGCAAACGAAGTGCAGTTTAATTGATATTTACACGTTGAATCTAAAATGGATTACATCTCCATCTTCAACAATGTAATCCTTCCCTTCTACTCCTATTTTTCCGGCATCACGGGCATTTGCTTCACTTTCATATTTGACAAAGTCGTCGTATTTAATCACTTCTGCCCGAATAAAACCATTTTCAAAATCGGAATGAATAACTCCCGCTGCTTGGGGTGCGGTAGCACCAACGGGAACTGTCCAAGCTCGAACTTCCTTGACACCGGCAGTAAAATAAGTTTGGAGGTTTAGCAGTTTATAAGCCGAACGAATCAATTTTGAAGAACCTGGTTCTTCCAAACCGATATCTTCCAAAAACATTTGTCGTTCCTCAAAATCTTCTAATTCTGCAATATCCGCTTCCACCGCGACCGCCAAAGTCAATACCTCAGCATTTTCATCTTTTACTGCTTCTTTCACTTGTTTTACAAAATGATTTCCTTCTACAGCAGAATCTTCATCTACATTACAGACATATAAAACCGGTTTATCGGTCAAGAGCTGTAAAGGTTTTACAAACTCCTTCCAATCTTCTTTAGGTAAATCAACTGCTCTGGCAGATACACCTGCTTCCAAATTCTCCTTGATCAACCCAAGAACATCAGCTTCTTTCTTTGCATCTTTGTCTCCTGTTCGAGCGGCGCGACTTACTTTGTCCCATTTTTTTTCAACGGTATCGAGGTCTTTTAATTGTAGTTCGATATCGATGATTTCCTTATCTCTTACAGGATCTATCGTTTCATCTACATGCACTACATTTTCATCTTCAAAGCAGCGCAACACATGAATAATAGCATCAGTTTCGCGGATATTTCCTAAAAACTGATTTCCCAAACCTTCTCCTTCACTGGCACCTTTCACCAATCCTGCTATATCGACTATCTCAACTGTAGCGGGAAAAACTCTCTCCGGTTTAACCAATTCCTCTAATTTTTCTAACCGAGGATCCGGTACATTGACCACACCGATATTGGGCTCAATCGTACAAAATGGAAAATTTGCACTTTGGGCTCTGGCATTGGACAAACAATTGAATAAAGTGGATTTACCTACGTTGGGAAGACCGACAATTCCTGCTTTCATATCTGCTTATTTTTTAAGGGTGCAAAGATAAGAAATGTTCCGATCTTGAGAGATAAATTCTTAAAAGCTGTTTTAAATTTCTCTGCACTTCAAATCATCAGGATACTCAAGTAGATTTAATCTGATACAAAACTATATGTCTGAACAACAATTAGAGATATTTGTTTAGAATTAAACTTTATCTTCTGGATACATTCCTAAAAAAATAAAATAACCAGCAAAAGAAGGACACCAAAAAATACCACCATGATGGAGCTGCCTAAAGGAAACCAAGGCTGAGGGAATTTACCAATTTCATAATGCTGTTTCAAATCTTTTAAAAATAAACGATATCGTATTCCGGCTAAAAACGCGAATAAAATTGAAAAGGCTACCAAAATTCCTCCTACCGGTTTCATCAGCGCTTGCGAATTTTCCCAAAATCCCAAACTCTCTTTATTATTGTAAAAATTTATTACAAACCGGTCCAACGTAATTCCGAAAACCATAGCAATTAAAGCCGTGCGAAGCCAAGCAGCCAACATTACTTCAGCATTCATCAATAGAACTTTTGCCGTCTCCGATTTTTCTTGTTTTTTGCTCTGGGTTGTTTTCATGGTTTTCATTTTATCGATTTACCGATTTATATCTTTTGTAAAGCATATAATCGTTTTTTTAATACCATTAAATTTAAAAAATAAAAAACTTATAATTAGTTTAATAAGAATTAAAATCGCTTTTGTACAGAAGGGAAAAGTAGCCACCTATAAAATTCGAAAAAGTAGAGAATGAACGATTAACTCTTTTCTGCTAAAAGTTTATCTGAACTATGGTGAACTGTGTACTGTCATAATTCCGGAAATTTATTTTTTAAATTAAATAACGGAGATTCCTTTTTTTTACATACATTTGTCCAATAATTAAAAAAGACAATGAACAATCTAATTATTATTCCTTCAATTATTATTGCAATTGTGATTATCACATCTGCAGGAGGGATGGTATAGAATATATTTAAAAATATTTAAAAAGCCTCCCGAGAAATCAGGAGGCTTTTTTTATTAGAAGAGGATAAAATGAAAACTTATACAAACATTATTATTATCAGCATTATTATTCGCTCTCGGGAGTGAGACTGGCTGGTATTGTCCAAACTTTAAGCCTTTCTCATTCGGTTGAGAAAGGCTTTTTTTATTTCATATATCGAAAATTTAAATCATCCAATATGTATTACAAAGACAACACGTTAATCTATTTCGACGGTGAGTTCGTCAACGCAAATGAAGCTTCCACCAATTTATACAGTCAAACCCTGCATTACGGTTATGGGGTATTTGAAGGAATTAGAGCTTATGCCACCGAAAGCGGCACCCAAATTTTTAAGGTAAAAGAACATTATGACCGCTTAAAAAATTCAGCAGAACTCATCAATATTCCGTTTGACTACGAAGTCCAAGAATTAGTGGATGTCACCTACGAGCTTTTAAAAAGAAATAACCTAACGGACGCTTATGTCCGACCGCTGGTTTTTTGCGACCCCAATATGGCGCTTGCACGACCAAACAAAGTCTCCATAATGATCTGCGCTTGGGAATGGGGCGCATATTTGGGCGATCAGCAGCTACGATTGACGGTTTCCTCATACTGTCGCCCGCATCCGCGATCTATTAAAATTGACGCAAAAGTATGTGGCCATTATGTGAATTCTATCCTCGCCACCAATGAAGCAAAAGACAACGGTTATGACGAAGCCTTGCTTTTGGATAGCGATGGTTATTTGGCAGAAGGTCCCGGTGCCAATTTATTTTTTGAAAAAGATGGGGTTTTATACACGCCTCAATTAGGAAACATCCTTCCGGGCATTACACGCGCTACAGTTTTGGAATTAGCCGAAGAACTTCGCGTAGAAGTAAAACAAGGCCTCTATAAGCCTGAAGTTTTATTATCGGCAGACAGTGCTTTCTATTGCGGAACTGCAGCCGAAGTTATTGGAATTGAATCTGTAAATGACAAAAAATTTCGAAAAGATTGGAATGATTCCCTTGGGAAGAAATTACAGGAAGTCTATTCGCAGTTAGTTAGAAAATCAGAGAAAACCCTAAACACGACCTACCAATGAAAACCTTAAACAAATACAGCAAAACCATAACCCAAGACGAATCCCAGCCTGCCGCACAAGCGATGCTTTATGGAATTGGATTGACAGAAGACGATATGCAAAAAGCCCAAGTTGGGATTGTAAGTACAGGTTATGAAGGCAACACTTGCAATATGCACCTCAACGATTTGGCGAAAAGCGTGAAGAATGGCGTGAAAGCTAAAAACTTAGTCGGTTTGATCTTCAACACCATTGGCGTCAGTGATGGAATTTCCAACGGAACAGATGGCATGCGATTTTCGTTGGTTTCCCGCGATGTGATTGCCGATTCCATTGAAACGGTGGTGAGCGCACAATGGTATGACGCGGTTTTGGCCGTAGTAGGTTGCGATAAAAACATGCCGGGTTCCGTAATGGCAATGGGAAGATTAAACCGTCCCGCGATAATGATTTACGGCGGAAGCATTCATTCCGGAAAATGGAAAGGAGAATCTTTAAACATCGTTTCCGCTTTTGAAGCATTAGGGAAGAAATTCAACAACACCATAACCCCAGAAGATTTCAAAGGGATAATCAAAAATGCCTGTCCTGGTGCCGGAGCTTGCGGCGGAATGTACACCGCAAACACGATGGCATCAGCGATAGAGGCTCTGGGCATGAGTTTGCCGTATAGTTCTTCCAATCCAGCCTTAAGCCACGAAAAGAGCCAAGAATGTTTAGATGCTGGAAAAGCAATAAAAGTTTTACTGGAAAAAGACATCAAACCTAAAGACATTATGACCAAAAAAGCCTTTGAAAATGCGATGACGATGGTTACGGTCCTCGGAGGCTCTACCAATGCCGTCATGCATTTAATTGCCATGGCGCATTCGGTGGATATAGAATTGACCTTAGAAGATTTTCAGAAAGTAAGTGATAAAACCCCTGTATTGGCAGATTTAAAACCAAGCGGAAAATATTTAATGGAAGATTTACATGCGGTGGGCGGTGTTCCGGCGGTAATGAAATATCTATTGGAAAACATGCTGTTACACGGAGATTGCTTGACAGTTACAGGAAAAACAGTTTCAGAAAACTTAGCGGATGTGCCGAGCTTAACAGAAGGACAAGACGTATTTCTCCAGTTAAATTCTCCTTTAAAAGCTACGGGACATTTACAGATTCTCTTCGGAAACCTTGCTTCGAAAGGGAGCGTATCAAAAATAAGCGGTAAGGAAGGTGACTATTTTGAAGGTGCAGCCAAAGTTTACGATGATGAATATACCGCCATTGAGGGAATAAAAAACGGAGAAGTAAAATCGGAAAATGTGGTTGTAATTCGCTATTGCGGTCCAAAAGGCGGCCCAGGAATGCCCGAAATGCTAAAACCAACTTCCGCCATAATGGGCGCAGGATTGGGAAAAAACGTGGCCTTGATTACCGATGGAAGATTCTCTGGAGGCACCCATGGTTTTGTGGTTGGACATATTACGCCCGAAGCTTATGAAGGTGGAGTAATTGCACTTGTGGAAGATGGAGATGTCATCGCCATAGATCCAAAAAACAACAGCATTCAATTAAAGGTAAGTCTTGAGGAATTAGCCAAACGAAAAGCAGAATGGAAACAACCAAAACTCAAGGCGACCAAAGGAGTTTTATACAAATATGCCAAATGTGTTTCATGCGCCTCAACAGGCTGTGTAACCGATAATTAATTCTAAAAAAAATGAAAATGAACGCAACAAAAATAACAGGTTCAAAAGCAGTGGTTGAATCTTTAATAACCGAACAGGTAAATACCATATTTGGATATCCAGGCGGAGCAATAATGCCAATTTATGATGCATTATATGATTACGAAAGCACTGTAAATCACATTTTGGTCCGTCACGAACAAGGTGCCATTCACGCTGCCCAGGGTTATGCCAGAACATCAGGAAAAACTGGGGTTGTATTCGCAACTTCAGGGCCTGGAGCGACCAATTTGATCACTGGTTTGGCCGATGCAATGATAGACTCAACTCCCTTGGTTTGTATTACCGGACAAGTGGCCTCTCCCCTTTTGGGCACCGATGCCTTCCAAGAAACGGATGTGGTAGGAATCTCAATGCCTATTACAAAATGGAATACCCAAGTCACCAAAGCTGAAGATATTCCCACAGCAATTTCAAAAGCTTTTTATATCGCACACTCCGGTCGGCCCGGACCCGTTTTGATCGACATCACCAAGGATGCGCAATTTGGGGAAATCAATTTTGAATATGAAAAATGTACCAATATCCGAAGTTATTACCCAAAACCAAAGTTGAAAAATTCGGTTGTTGAAGCCGCTGCAAAATTAATCAATGAAGCCAAAAAGCCTTATTTATTGATTGGTCAGGGAATTATGCTTTCGAAGGCAGAGAAAGAATTATTGGAATTTGTGGAGAAAACAGGAATTCCGGTGGCTTCAACGCTTTTAGGGTTGGGAGCATTTCCCAATAACCATCCGCAATACGTTGGGTTTTTAGGAATGCACGGCGATTATGCCCCCAATATAAAAACAAATGAATGCGATGTGCTCATAGCCGTCGGAATGCGCTTCGACGACAGAGTTACTGGCGATGTTTCACGATATGCCAAGCAAGCAAAAGTAGTTCATATTGATATAGATGCTTCCGAATTGAATAAAATTATAAAAGCGGATATAGCGGTTCATTCAGATGCTAAAGAAGCGTTGAAAGTACTGACGGAATTGGTTCAGAAAAAACAACACCAAGCGTGGTTGCAAGAATTTAAAGATGCTAAAATCATCGAAGTTAAAACGCTGGAGGAAAGCACCAAGGATTTGTTTTCAGGAGAAATAAAAATGGACGAAGTAATCAAAATGCTTTCAGAAATAACCAAGGGTGAGGCAGTTATAGTTACAGATGTTGGGCAGCACCAAATGATGACTGCCCGTTATTACAAATACAATAAAACAAAGAGCAATGTTACCTCAGGAGGCTTGGGCACTATGGGCTTTGCACTTCCCGCAGCCATCGGCGCAAAATTTGGCGCTCCCGAAAAACCTGTTATCGCAATAATTGGAGACGGAGGATTCCAGATGACGCTACAGGAAATGGGTACGATACTCCAAAGTAAAGCAGCTATAAAAATCGTCATTTTAAATAATAAATTCCTTGGAATGGTACGTCAATGGCAGCAAATGTTCTTTGCGAAACGATATTCCTTTACCAATATGACAAGTCCAGATTTTGTAGCGCTTTCCAAAGCTTATGGCATTGAAGCCGCTAAAATTGAAGCAAGAGAAGATTTAGAAAAAGAATTATTAAAAATGTTGAATCACAACGGATCGTATTTGTTGGAGGTAATGGTAGCCAAGGAAGAGAACGTTTTCCCAATGATGACTACCGGTGCCTCAGTTTCAGAAGTACGTTTAAATTAAGTAGAAATGGAAAAAACATTTACAGTATCGGTATTTACAGAAAACAGCATCGGGATGATGAATCGCGTAACGATCATTTTTACGCGCAGACATTTGAATATTGACAGCATTACGGCTTCAGAATCTGAAGTAAAAGGAGTTTTTCGATATACTATTGTTTTAAGAACAACCCGAGAGCAAGTGGAAAAAGTAATCGGACAACTTGAAAAACTAATTGATGTATTTAAAGCCTTCGTCCACGAAGATTCCGAAGTAGTGCACCAAGAAATCGCCTTGTACAAGATTAAAACGGCAAGCCTGACCAATGGCGATGTAGAAAAAGTAATCCGGCAACATTACGCAAGGATCCTTACGGTCGATTCAAAATTTATGGTCATCGAAAAAACAGGACACGTTTATGAAACCCAATTGTTGTTCGAAAAATTACAGCCCTTCGGCGTACTCGAATTTGCACGGTCGGGAAGAGTAGCGGTAACTAAGCCGATGAAAGAGTTTAGCACCTATTTAAAAGAACTTGAAGAGTCCAATGGCTAATATTCAGTGGGCAGTATGCAGTAGTCAGTAAAAATAATCAATAACAATAAGTAATAATAATAGTAATAAATAACAATAAAAATGGCAACAATAAATTTTGGAGGAGTACGGGAAAACGTAGTAAAACGCGATGAATTTCCACTTAAAAAAGCACAAGAAGTATTAAAAAATGAAACGATAGCAGTAATTGGTTATGGCGTTCAAGGCCCTGGGCAAGCACTTAACTTAAAAGACAATGGCATTGATGTTATAGTCGGACAACGAAAAGGAACAGGCAGTTGGAAAAAAGCCTTGGCAGATGGTTGGGAAGAAGATAAAACATTGTTTGAAGTGGAAGAAGCTTGTAAGAAAGCAACCGTCATAATGAATTTACTTTCCGATGCCGGACAAATACAAGTTTGGGGAAAAATGAAAAAACATTTAACCAAGGGGAAAGCTCTCTATTTCTCGCACGGCTTCGGCGTGACTTTTCACGAAAAAACGGGCATTGTGCCACCAAAAGATGTAGATGTAGTTTTGGTTGCACCCAAAGGTTCGGGAACCTCGCTTAGAAGTTTATTCTTAAATGGACAAGGGCTTAATTCCAGTTATGCGGTTTTTCAGAATGCTACAGGAAAAGCAAAGGAACGCGCTCTGGCATTGGGTATTGCCATTGGATCTGGATATTTATTTGAAACTACTTTTCAGAAGGAAGTCTATAGCGACCTTACCGGAGAACGCGGTGTTTTGATGGGTGCCATTGCAGGAATTTTTGAAGCCCAATTCAATGTGCTTCGCCAACGCGGGCATTCCCCAAGTGAAGCTTTTAATGAAACGGTGGAAGAATTCACCCAAAGTTTAATGCCGCTTATCGCTGAAAACGGAATGGATTGGATGTTCGCCAATTGTTCTACCACTGCCCAACGCGGAGCCTTGGACTGGAAAGGAAAATTCCGTGAGGCTACAGAACCGGTTTTAAATGAATTGTATGACAGTGTGGTATCCGGAAAAGAAGCCGAAATAGTGATTGAAGCCAATAGCAAACCGGATTATCGCGTAAAATTAGAAGAAGAGTTAAGCACGATGAAAAACAGCGAATTATGGCAAACAGGAATGGAAGTACGAAAATTAAGACCTACGAAATAATGGATTTATTAGAAGAAATATATGAAGCCAGAGAACGTATAAAAAATGTCGCGATTCATACCCCATTGATAAAAAACGAAAACTTGAGCGAGGAATTTTTCGCTCAGGTTTTCTTAAAACGGGAAGATTTACAGCCCGTACGCTCTTATAAACTAAGAGGGGCGTACAACAAAATAGTTTCACTTACCCACAAGGAAAAATCAAATGGGGTGGTTTGCGCAAGTGCCGGGAACCACGCACAAGGCGTTGCTTATGCCTGCCATAAATTAAATATCGAGGCAACGATTTTTATGCCGATAACCACGCCGCCGCAAAAAATAAAACAGGTAAAACTCTTCGGAAAAGATAAAGTTGAAATTGTTTTAAAAGGCGATACTTTTGATGAAGCCTTTATGGAAGCAATGCGTTTATGCAATGAGAAAGAAGCTGTATTTATTCATCCTTTTGATGATGAAAAAGTAATGGCGGGGCAAGGCACGATTGGTTTGGAGCTTCTGAAAGACAACCAGGCTCCTATAGATTATTTATTTGTGCCCATTGGTGGCGGCGGATTAGCAGCGGGCGTGAGTACGGTTTTTAAGCAATTGAGCCCCAATACCAAAATCATTGGTGTAGAACCGGCAGGAGCGCCTTCAATGAAAAATTCGATCGAAAAGGGATTGAATACAACTTTGGAAAATATTGACAAATTTGTGGATGGTGCCGCAGTGAAACGTGTCGGCGAGAAAACATTCAATATCTGTAAAGACAACTTGGAAGATATTGTTATGGTTCCAGAAGGAAAGGTGTGTACAACCATATTGCGAGTGTACAATGAAGAAGCCATCGTTGTAGAACCTGCGGGAGCATTAACGATGGCAGCACTCGATTTTTACAAGGAAAAAATAAAAGATAAAAATGTGGTTTGTATCGTTAGTGGTAGCAATAATGACATTACCCGAACGGAAGAGATAAAAGAACGATCTCTATTATACGAAGGCCTAAAACATTATTTTTTATTGCAGTTTCCGCAACGCGCTGGTGCCTTAAAAGAATTTGTAAATGATATTTTAGGACCCAATGATGACATTGCTTATTTTCAATATTCAAAAAAAAACCACAAGGAAACCGGGCCTGTAGTTGTAGGCATAGAATTGCAAAACAAAGAAGACTTATGTCTCATCGAAGAAAAACTAAAGGTCAAAAAATTCATCTATCAATACCTAAATGGAAATAAAGATTTGTTTACGCATCTTATTTCTTAATCAAAATTTTACATGCGGTTCTTTCAAAGAGCTATCATTTATCACAATAAGCGAGAGTAATGACTTTCGCTTTTTTTTGATAAGATTATTTTTATAATTACGTCCGATTATTTAAGGGGCCGAAACAGAAATTGACAGTATAATCTCAAACATTTTTAATCAGTTCTGCTTGGGCGGTCCTTCCCTTTTATATGACTGATTTTACAGAAGGGATTTGTACCGTTCTGTTGATTTTAGGCCTATTTTCCAGAATAGCCACTTTGATTGTGTCTTTTAATTTTCTGGTCATTTATCTAGTGGTTGTCATATTGTGGGTTGTGCCAGACCCAAGACTTGAAAAGCTATAAAAGAATGATATCACTAAATTATCACGCATAGAACCTATTAAATAGATTAAAATTGAAAACAATATTTCGCAAAGCAGACTCACCAGGAGATGTTAATCACAACTGGTTACTTTCAAAACACAGTTTCAGTTTTGCAAATCACCGTAATCCCTATCGTATGAACTTTGGAGTACTCCGCATACTTAACGACGATACCATTTTAGAAAACATAGCTCTGGCCCCACCTGCACAGAGATATCGAAATCGTTTCCATTCCGTTGGAGGGCGACCATAATCATATGGATAATATAAGCAACTCCACCTTCATAAAATCCTGAGATGTGCAAGTAATGAGCGTAGGTCTAAACACCAGGCCTTTAGAGTACAACAACCATCTAGATAAGTCTTTAAAGTTCTTACAACTTTGGATTATTCCGATTAAAATATGCGTTGAGCTCCGCTACGACCAAATCATAATAAATATCAGACGATGTAGAACATAATGACTTTCAGCAAATCCCATTGCCCAAACAAGACGATACAGAGGGTTTTGGATTTATCAGGACCTCCTGTTTTCACCTCGCTATTTACGACAAGGAAAAGTCAAAAGAATACAAGCTGAAAAGAGCGGGGAACGACGTATATTTTTTTGTTCTGGAAAGCAAAACCAAAAATCGTCAATCAGGTTTTGGGAAAGCAGAAGACTTGGAAATAAGTGAAATCGATTCGTTCAAACTGGAAGCACTTGAAAGTTCTAAAATACTTCTAATAGAAGTACCGATGGAGCTACCTGAACCGATTAAAGAAATGAAACTTATTTAATAAATTATTAAAAATAATATCAAAATGGTTAATATTGATTTAATTAACCTACTTTAATGTAAGGCTTTCTATAACTTTGATTGATTTTTAAAATCATCGCACTTAAAACATAAAAAAGAAGAAAAAATGATTAAACGAATTTTCGCAATAGGAATACTTTCAGCTACAGTATTTATTTCCTGTAAAGATAACTCAAAACAGGAAAATCAAGATTCCCCCAATACAGAACAAACAGCTTCCAAAGATGTGGTTACCCAATCTTTAACCAACAAAGATGGTGAAACCCTTGAGATGTCTTTTGATAATACAGAAGGAACGGCAACCGTAAATTTTAAAGGAGAAACCATTGATCTGGAACAGGAAAGGGCTGCGTCTGGAATTTGGTATAAAAATGACCAATATGAGTTACGCGGAAAAGGAAATGATATCTCGCTTAAAAAAGACGGCGAAGTAGTTTTTGAACACCAAGACAAAAAAGCCTCCGTAGAATTTAAAAATGATAAAGGCGACGTATTAAATGTAACCTTTAACAACACCGCCGGGACCGCAAAAGCCTATCTAAACGGTGGCGAGCAAATCGACTTGGATCAGGAAAAAGCCGCCTCGGGAATTTGGTATAAAAATGACCAATATGAATTACGTGGCAAAGGAAACGACATTTGGTTGAAAAAAGACGGCAAAGTGGTTTTTGAACACGAGGACGATAAGGTAAACGTGGAAGCAAAAAACGAGAAAGGCGATGTTTTAACGATGACCTTTAACAACACTGCCGGAACGGTTAAAGCCTATTTAAACGGTGGCCAACAAATTGATTTGGAACAGAAAAAAGCAGCCTCCGGAATCTGGTATGAAAATGACGAGTATGAGTTACGCGGAAAAGGTGATAATTATATGCTGATAAAAGACGGTAAAACGGTTTTTGAAAATTAGAGCTGTGGAACAAACTACCACCTCGGTATTTTTATAAATTGAGTAAATTAATAAAGCAATCAAATGTCAGAACAAATCATAAAAAAGAAAATGAAACTTGCCGAAGGGCTCTTGTTAAGAGCAGATCTTATGAAAAAAATAGAGCATCTTCAAAACAGAATCAGGCCTGTTCTAATTGTGAGCGATGATAAGAAACCACAAGAAGACCCAAATAAAATACTTGCACAACTTAGAAAAGCGATACAAGATTTAGAGTCAATCATCATTAGAATAAATAAAACCAATAATGAAACCCATGTTGAGGGGGAAGGCTCTCTTATGGAAGCCCTGGCCAAAAGAGATTCGTTGAAAATGCTTTCTGAAAAACTGAGAAACATAAGATATGCCGCACAAGTAAATAATAGTGGCGATACGAATCTTAAGACGACCATTGATATTAAAAACTTACAAGCAGAAATGGATCAAACAGGAAGAGCTTTTAGGGAGCTGGATAGTAAAATCCAGGAAATTAATTGGCTCACAGAGCTGAAGGATTAAGCCGAGAGGCGGAATGATCGGGGCGAGTACCAGCCCCTTTTTATGGTATGTTTTCCGGGCAAAGTGAAAACCATACCAACCAGAGCTGCTTGGGTTGCGGCAAAATTGTATTGTTTAAGACCCATTACCGCTTACAATTTATAAGTGTATAAATTAAAATTTACTACCGGGTACTGACCGATCATTTTTTACTTAAACAACAAAAGGAAACAATATTAAACTAAGGTAGTATTTACAATTACTATACTAAAAATTTTAAATAAACCAATTATGAAAAAACACAAGATTGCAGTTATCGTAGGAAGTCTTCGCAAAGAATCCTTCAATTTAAAAACAGCCAAAGAAATGATGGCAATGGCGCCAGACTCTCTTTCTATGGAGCTTCTTGACATATCGGAACTTCCGTGGTTTAATGAAGATTTAGAGGAAAACCCGCCCCAAGAATGGGTTGCACTTCGTGAAAAAATTCGTGATGCAGACGGACTTTTATTTTTTACTCCGGAATATAACCGTTCAGTTCCCGGCGTGCTAAAAAACGCCCTTGATGTTGGTTCTCGCCCTTATGGGGAAAATTCCTGGGACGGAAAACCGGCCGCCATCGTTAGTGTTTCCATTGGTGCTATTAGCGGCTTTGGAGCGAATCACCATTTACGTCAATCTTTAGTTTTTGTCAATGTGCCTACTATGCCGCAACCCGAAGCCTATATTGGTGGAGCAGCAGAGCTTTTTGACGATAAGGGGAAACTCACTAATGATTCGACTAAAGACTTCTTAAAAACCTATATGGAAGCTTTTGAGAAATGGATTCATACCCACGTAAAACAATAAAATTTTCAAATTTCAGTAAAATTAAATACAATTATCCTTTAACAAATAAAATTAAATACAATGAAAAATATTATAACTTTAGTAGCAGTACTCCTCTTATCGATAAATAGCTTTGCACAAACACAATGGAAGGTTGATCCAAACCATTCCTCTTTGAATTTTAATATAGAACATTCGGGAATTAGTATCGTAAACGGAAATTTTTTGGATTACACCGGAAACTTAACTACCGATGGAGAAGCATTGACCGATGCCAATTTTGATTTTACCGTTAAAGTTAAAAGTATCAATACCGATATTGAAAGAAGGGACAACCACTTGAGAAGTGATGATTTTTTTGAGGTAGAAAAATATCCGGAAATGACCTTTAAAAGTACTAAAATTTTAGCTACCGGCAAGCCAGATGAATATTTATTGTATGGCGAATTGACGATTAAAGACGTTACAAAAAACGTGATATTTGATGTGCAATATGGCGGATCAGTCAAATGCGACCGAGGAGAAAAGTTGGGATTGAAAGCCACAACGACTATCAATAGGTTTGATTACAATATCGATTTCGATCCGTCTGCAACCGGAGTGGGAAAAGATGTGGAAATTGTAGCTCACTTACAGTTTGCAAACAGCAAGGTTTAACCATCGACATTTCAACAAACAGGAATTTTTGACAAGAAAAAAGGGTACAAAATTTTTCAAGAACATCCTCGAAAGAAAGAAATCGTCAACTTTGAACCGCAACAATTTATCGTTGAAGGAAATATGATGGTGGTCGAGAACATCAATAGGTAAAACATTCCGGAAGAGAACTAAAATGGGTTCAGATTTTTACGGTTGAAGATAACCTGATTACCAAAATGAAAGAATTTGCTCCTTCCGAAGAAGTATAACATCTTAAAACTATTTTTGTTTGGCAAATCCTCTCAGGGAAAATTAAATTCAAAATATATGAAAAAGAAAACACCAAAAACCAATCCGCTTTTATGTGACATAGAAACCGGAATGTGCGCAACCTCCGAAGATACTGCAGACAGTACAAACAAAAGTAACGAGCAATCATCAAAAAAGTCGGTGAAACTCATTTATTATACCGATCCTATTTGTTCGTCCTGTTGGGGCATCGAGCCGCAACTGCGCAAACTCAAATTAGAATATGGCGATGCTATTGACATAGAATACAGAATGGGTGGTTTACTACCAGACTGGAGTTACAACAGCGGTGGCATTGGTGAACCAGCTGATGTAGCAAGCCATTGGGATGAAGTGAGCGAACATTACGATATGCCCATTGACGGAGACTTGTGGTTGGAAGACCCTTTGGATTCCTCCTATCCCCCATCTATCGCATATAAAGCAGCACAAATGCAAGACGAAGAAAAAGCCAATTTATTTATGCGGGAAATTCGAGAAATGGTGTTCCTGAAAAAGAAAAACATCGCTAAATGGGAACATTTGGCAACTGCCGCTGAAAAAGTAGGACTTAATGTGGAGCAATTGAAATCTGATTTTGAAGGAAAGGCAAAAGAATTGTTTGAAGAAGATTTAAAATTAGGAAAAGAATTGGGCGTAAGAGGCTTTCCTACGATATTCTTTTTTGACGATGCTGGTAATCAAGAAACCGTTTATGGCTCCAGGCCTTATGCATTTTACGAAATGGCCATCCTGAAATTGAACCCAAACATCACCAAAAAGGAGTATAGTAAAGATTGGAAATCACTTTTCTCAATATATCCTTCGCTTACTGCAAAAGAATTTTCTGAGCTTTCGGGAACACCACGAGCGGAAAGTGAAAAAGTATTGAACGAACTTTCTGAAAAAGATAAACTCAAAAAATTAATTACTAAAAACGGGGCTATGTGGACGATAAAAAACACAAACAAGTAAATTGAAAGAACGACAATTATTTATATATAATTAATTGTCGTTACGAATTTCAAAGAAAATCAGTAAATTTAACCCTTCAGAATCCATTATTCGGAAAGAATCAAAAACAGTTTATTATGAAACGAACATTAAATTCTTTGAGCGGTAACTGGGATGTAGGTCGCGACACCGGTCTGTTGATTTTGAGATTGGTCTTTGGTCTTGTTTTGATCTATGGCCATGGCTTTGAAAAATTGTCCGTGATTCTTAGTGGACAGGAAATTCAATTTATGGATCCCATTGGTATAGGTGCCAACACCTCCTATTTTATGGCCGCATTTGCAGAAGGGATTTGCGCAATCCTTTTGATTTTAGGCTTGTTTTCCAGAATAGCTACTTTGATCTTGTCCGTGAATTTTATCGTTGTTTTCATTTTTCACGCCTTTATAGTTGGTGATGGTTTTGAGGTCTTGGAGTTACGCTTCTTCTACCTGTTTTCCTTTATAGCCTTAACGCTCACCGGACCGGGAAGGTTTTCATTGGACTACTTACTGTTCCATCGTAAAAACGAATTGGAAAGACCTTTATAAAAGCCGTATGCCAAAACTCATTATACCTACAGGTGAAACTGCTATCAGTAATCATTTAAAGGTAAAATGTATCTTTCTTTTTTACCGTAAAAAAACAGTAAAAGGACGATCTGGAAATGCTGAAGATATGTTGACAATTGGTTAAAACCCTCAACCGAGTAAATCGCTTTTGTAAAAGTAACTTAGAAAAACAGAAATAAATTAAATTTAGACATAATGAACAAAATATTAGGATTACACCATATCACCGCCATTGCTGGCGACGCACAGCGCAACTACGATTTTTACACCAAAACTCTCGGATTGCGTTTAGTAAAGAAAACGGTAAATTTCGATGATCCCCAGACCTATCACTTCTATTTTGGAGATAAAGTAGGAACTCCTGGAACCATCCTTACCTTCTTTCCTTGGAAAAATGTCAGACAAGGAAAAAACGGTGCTGGTATGGCTACAGATATCGGCTATTCCGTACCGAAAGAAAGCTTGGACTTTTGGAAATCCCGCTTGGAAAAGCTCAATATTTCTTATGAAACAGGTGAAAAATTTGGTGAAAAATTGCTTAGTTTTCAGGATCCCGATGGGTTGCAGCTCACTTTAATTGAAACCAAACACAATGATGCGCGAAAAGGATTTGAAACTCCGGAAATAAAAACGGATGTTGCAATCAAAGGATTTCATACGGTTATCTTAACCCTAAAAAATAACGCAGCCACCGCCGCGATTTTGACCGATCTCTTCGGTTATAAATTGATAGACCAAGAGGATAATTTATATCGCTACCAAACCGATACTGTAGAAAATGCAGCTATGGTTGATCTATTGGAAATACCAGAAGCCGAAAGAGGTTTAAATGCCGGAGGCACGAATCATCACGTGGCATTTCGAGTAAAAAACGAAGAGGATTTGATGGCGATGAGAGAAAAAATTGTAGCCAGAGGACTTCATATCACCGAAAAAATAGACCGCGACTATTTCTTTTCGCTTTATTTCCGGGAACCGGGAGGCGTACTCTTCGAAATTGCGACCGACAATCCTGGCTTTGCAACAGATGAAACTGTAGAAAAATTGGGAAGTTCGCTGCAATTACCCAAACAATATCAACCAATGCGAGACCGGATTGAAAAAGGATTGCCGGAATTAAAAACAAAATAACAAACACTATGCACAAGAAAAATATAATAACCGCCGGAAAATCTTTACAAGAAGCCAAAAAAGCATTAGTTATGGTTCATGGTCGTGGAGCAAATGCCCGTAATATTTTAGGGCTTGCTTCACAATTCGAGGTAGCTGAGTATGCCCTACTCGCCCCCGAAGCAACAAATAATACTTGGTACCCTTATTCGTTTCTGGCCAAACCAGAACAAAATGAGCCATGGCTATCCTCTGCGTTGGATTTGCTAAAAGAAACGGTAGAAAAAATAACAAAACAAGGAATTACCGCTGAAAACATTTACTTCCTTGGGTTTTCGCAAGGTGCTTGTTTAACTTTAGAGTTTGTTGCGCGCCACGCACAGCGATTTGGCGGAGTGGCAGCATTTACCGGTGGACTAATTGGCGACAAAATAAATGAGGAGGATTATTCCGGCGACTTTAACGAAACTCCCATTTTTATCGGTACCGGGGACCCGGATCCGCATGTTCCATTACAACGTGTAAAGGAGAGTGTCGATATTTTGAAAAAAATGAATGCTAAAGTGTACCTTGAGGTTT
>Ga0079225_10000205_pt1 | contig 31520 bp, 19 predicted proteins | sample Poulit2012_FD_76344 | JGI IMG/M metagenome (GOLD analysis project Ga0079225, IMG submission 76344) | Agricultural soil microbial communities from Georgia to study Nitrogen management - Poultry litter 2012 | ecosystem: Environmental > Terrestrial > Soil > Agricultural land | place: USA: Georgia... | reverse complement strand
TTGGTCGTCGGATGCGTCGCCCCTACTGGTGCCGGTGTGCGACGGGAGCGATGACCCGTACGGCCGGGCCGTTTCCCGGTCGATCGGTCGCTCCACCATCAACCACTAACCAACAACAAAAAAACAGCTCGTGGGCCCGGCAGGATTTGAACCTGCGACCAATCGATTATGAGTTAGTTGGTCCAGGGCGCATTATCAGCGTTTACGATATCGTACAGGCCGTGTTGCGGACTTTCCTCAAATCTCATTTCCGATATATTTCCGGTTGACCTCGAATCGGCCACGGTATATTCTCAAGGCTCGAGGTGTGAAACAAGCAGCGAAACAGCCGAACCCGAAGCGTTCTGGCAGTAGTTGACGGTTCGCCAGATCAGCAGCATCGGCTCGCTCAAACATCCCGGCTATATCCTCTGAGAGGACCGTGAAGTTGTATTGGTCTACTGGGTACATAGCTTGCTCGCGTTCGCCCTCGCACGACGATGTCCCGTCGGCTCCGCACCGTGATTATGCTGCGCAACTGGTCGCACAGCTGTCGGAGAGCAACAGGGTTAGGTCACTTATTGTGTTACAGACGTAGCCTACTTAGGCCGCGATTGTTATTGACATTCCAAACTGGCGTACATCGGTGTCAAAAGTAAACCAGATTCAACAAGCCCTTCTTGAGATGAGCCCGGGGGCGTTCCAGAAGCTCGCGGACGCGTACCTCGCGGAGGAAGGGTTCGGGCGCGTCAACTCCATCGGCTCCGTCGTTGCCGCCAACAAGGTGAAGACAGGTACGCCCGACACCCTTGTCGCCACCTCAAACGGGACCTACGTCTTCGCGGAGCACACCACCCAGAAGACGGGCCTGCTGGGGAAGATGAAGGAGGACCTCGACAAGTGCTTCGACGAGGCCAAGACGGGGGTCTCCGTCGGCAAGATCGAGCGGGTCGTTTTCTGCTTCACGGGACGGCTCGACCCGGGGGAGCAGAACGAACTGGCCGAAGTTTGCCAGGAGGTTGGCGTAAACCTCGACCTCTTCGGTATTGATGCCCTTGCGTTCGATCTCTACGGTAAGTACCCCGCGCTCGCTCGTGACTTCCTTGGGGTTCCGATAGACACGGGCCAGATCGTGCCCCCCGAGCGGTTCGTATCGCTCTACAACGATAACAAGCTGGCGACCCGACTCGACCTCGGCTTCCATTTCCGCGAGGAAGAACTCGGCCGCCTGCTTGACGCGCTCGAGAGCGAGAGGCTTGTTGTTCTCTCCGGCCGGGCAGGGGTAGGTAAGTCGCGGCTGGCGTTGGAGGCCTGTGAGAGGTTCAGCGAGGCACACCCCGAGTACGAAGTGCTATGTGTCTTCGGGCGGAATAGAGACCTGTGGGAGGATCTCCAGACTCGGTTCACGAGGCCAGGTCACTTCCTCATCCTCGTGGACGACGCCAACAGGGTGAGCCGATTCGAGTACGTCGTGGACCTCCTCCAGCACCAGGGCGAGAGCCAGCAGATCAAAGTCGTGGCTACTGTGCGGGACTACGCCCTCGGAAAGGTCCGCGAGGCCGCGCGACCGCTAGGGAGGTACGCCGAGGTGGAGGTCGGGCCCTTCAGCGACGAGCAGATCAAGGAGTTGGTCGCTGACGAGTACGGGATCAAGAGCTTCCGCTATTTGGAGCGCATCGCCGACATCGCGCGGGGGAACCCACGACTGGCGGTGATGGCTGCCGAGGTGGCGAAGGAGAAGCCCCTCAACAGCATCTACGACGTCTCGGACCTCTACGACACCTACTTCGCCTCCATCCGGCAGGATTTGAGCAGTGAGGGCACGGACCCCGGGAGTGCCGACCTCTTGCGGGTCGCGTCCATCGTGTCCTTCTTCAAGGCCGTGGACCGCACGAACGGCGAGATGATGATCGCCATTGAGGAGGCCTTCGGCGTCACCCCGGCCGAGTTCTGGGAAGCGGCCGACCGCCTCCACGACATGGAGGTGCTCGACATGCACGAGGACGAGGTAGTCCGGGTGTCAGACCAAGTCCTCGGCACCTACCTCTTCTACTTGGCCGCCTTTAAGGAGGGCGTGCTCGACTTCGGCGCGCTTCTCGCCCACTTCTTCCCCAAGCATCGGCACCGGCTCATCGACTCGATCAACCCGGTCCTGAGCGCGTTCGACAGCGGGCGCATCATCGACATTATGCGCCCGCACGTCGAGCGGATCTGGGAGCAACTGGAGGAGGCGGGCGACGAGGAGGGCGTCCTCCACGTCCTCGACGTCCTTTGGTTTACGAAGCGGACCGACACGCTGCTGTGGGCCCGCGACCGAATCGCGGATCTGGAGCCCGAGCCCGTGGAGGTCAGCCGGATCGCCTTCGCGAAGGACTCCGGCGGCGTGCCCTCGCCGTCCATCTTGAGCGTGCTCAGGGGGTTCGCATTCGTGGAGGAAGACGAGGCCCGGATGGCGCTAGACATCCTCACCAGCTACCTCGCCAAGCGGCCTGCAGAGGCGCCACGTCTCCTGAAGGTGTTCATCGACGACTATGGCTTCAGGCCCGACTCTTACCTCAGGCGGTTTGAGGTCCAGCGTGCCGTGGTGGACGTGCTGTGGGGCCGGGCGAAGGGCGGCGACCCGCTGTTCTCTCGCGTGTTTCTCGCCGTCGTCAGCGACTACGTCGGCACCCACTTCGAGAACCACGGGATGAAGGACGACCGAGTGTTCCAGATCAGGCGATTCGACCTGCCCGCGACGGAGGACCTCGCGGCCCTGAGGTCGGCGGTCTGGGAGGGGGCGCTCGGCCTCTACGCGCATGAGGACTTGCGGGACGACGTGCTGGGGGTGGTCCGGAGTTACAGCACGTCCTCTTTCCGGGTGACGAACGGTGAGGTCGTAAGGGCCGACGCCGAGCACGTCCTCCCATTCCTTAAGTCAGTGCTCGACCCGGATAGCTACCGGCACTGCGTCGTGATGCACGACTACCTCGACCTCCTCGAAAAGCACGGCGGGGAAGTACCGGAGGACTTGCGAGACCGGTTTCGCAACGAGACCTACGCCCTCGCGGAGATCCTCCTCCCGGAGTGGGGTGAGCGGCGTGAGCTGGACTTGTCGTATGAGGAATACGAGCAGTACAAGCGGGACCGGCTGGAAGAGCATACCGGAGGCTACACGCTCGACGACTACGCCCGCTTCTTCGATCACTGTCTGGAGATCCGGGAGGAGGCCCTGGACGAGAGGCGGAACGAGTACCAACTCCAGTGGGGGGTGGTAAATGCCCTTCTGTCGCTGGCGGACCGGGACTCCGACTTGTATGCCCGAGTGTTGGAGCAGTACCTCGAACGTAGGGATCCGCTTCGACTGAATGGCTACGCTCTCGTCCAGAAGCTCGTAGAGCAGCGAGGCCGCGACGGTGCGCTTCAATTCCTATGTGCGCCTGAGTATCCTGCGAAGAGGAGGTGGCTGTTCCACGTCCACGAAGTGCTACCGGCCGACGACATAGACGAGATGGGACTTGCCTATCTCTACGACCTCTACGGAGCAGCTGACCGGGCGGACCTACCCCATGGTTTAGACTGGCTGCTCAGATACCTCCCTCTGGACCAGCGGGTTCTTGCCGAGGTCGTGTCGAAGGTCCTGGTGAAGGCGGAGGAAGATCCCAGCTTCGCCTACGCCCTGACGATGCTGTTCAACCCGCATACAGAAGTCGCCAAGCGGCTGCCCGAGTTATTCTCCGAAGACTTTGACCTCCTCAAGCGAGCCTACTTGATCGTAGAGGGCACACAGCATCACGACGACTACAAGGGGCAGGTGTTTGACCGCCTCTTAGACCTTGATCCCACCTTCATCACGGAATATATCGAGTGGAAGTACGAGCATGCCGAACACGGGTGGCTGAGCAGCCACGACGACAACAGGGACTACTCCTTCATCTGGTCGCGTCCCGATCATCAAGAAGTCATGGACCGGGTGGTTGAGAGTGTCTACGGTCACGATCAGGATAGCTTCGTTTCCATAGATCCGTACCTCAAGGCATTCTTCCAGATCAGGGGGGACAGCGAGGCGAAGGGGGAAACACGAGAGAGGCAGGATGCTTATCTGCTGCGTCTCATTGACGAGCGGAGCGAGAACATGGAGTTTATCGAGTACCTATTTGGGCTAATCGCGCAGTTCTCCCCTGAGAGGCGACATCGGTTCGTCGAGCGGTTCGTCCGACGAAACGGGAATATCGAGGCCTTTAAGCGCCTGCAATTAGAGCCCAACTCGTGGAGCTCTCACGGAAGCTGGGTACCGGTGCTGCAAGGGCGCGTGAGCTTCTGGGAGTCGCTGCTACGGATCATGAACACGGTAGATCTCCTCCCGCACAAGCAGTACGTCGAGCGGAACATCCAAGGGCTGCGAGCTCAGATTGAGCGAGAGAAAAGGAGCGACTTCATCGGCGACTGAGGCGGAACCTGGCGCTTCCACAAGGATGGGCGACCCAGCGAGGATGAACCGCCCCGGAAATATTGGAGACCTGGTGAGTTAAGTACCGCTTCAAGGTTCTCATTCTCTTTGCGGCGGTTAAAACGCTTCGTATTCGACCGTTGGGATTTAACCGATGGTTTCAAGAGGATGATGATTGAATCATCACACCCATTCCAGTGTGGCCAGTTCAACGTCAGCCCCTGCTTCCGATAAGGGCATATTGCGGAAGTAGAATGTGATTACAGACCATGCACCTGCCTGCCCCAATCACGAGACACAGCGCAAACCGATTACGCAAAATAGCGCTGACAGTAGTGATACGGATGACGATCGCCGAACCGTCCGAGGTTGTCAAGCACGGTCACGATACGGCATGATTCGGTGCCGCCATTCTTTATACCTCGCATACCCCGGCCAACCATTTGCATGTAGCGCACAGGGCTGAAGACGGTTCTGGAAATGATCAGCAGATCCGTCTTAGGCGCATCGAACCCGGTGCTAAGAACAGTATGGTTGCAGAGGACGCGGATGTCTCCCCGCTGAAAACGGTCGATAAAATACCTTCTCGCCGTCCTCGAGGTGCCGCCACTTATCGCCGCTGCCGAGATACCGGTCAGGTTCAATCGGGCCGATATTTCTTCTGCGTGCGCAACCGAGTTCGCGAAGAATAGAATCGATTTCTCAGTTGCCTGCGCAATGGTTCCGAGAAGTCGTTGATTACGCACCTCGTTGCCGGCAAGACGTTGATTGATCTCCGTTAGCAGGTTTTCCAGCTCAATCCCTTCAAACGAGTCTTCCAATTCGGATAGACGTTCGAGCTCCTCGGGCAGCAGCGGCACGCCGCTCTCTAGCGCCTCACTGTTGATTGTAGCAAGGACGCCTTGGTCGCGCAGCTTCAAATGAAGTCGTTCTTGATTAGTTGGCAACCACCTCTGGTCAAATCGCCGTGCGAGACGGCGGCTCTCTTCGTCATCAGTTCGAAAGGGCGTGGCGCTTAATCCGATTATCGGCGACTCTTGGTCAGCATTGGCGTCGGCATTGGGTGCACCGGCATCGAGCCACCGTAGCAGATTGGAATAGCTTGGTGTGATTGCATGGTGGCACTCGTCGACCACGACCAAGCCTGGCTGCTGAAGCCATTCGAGGCCGGCGGCTCCCAGTCGACTGTTCAAGGTTTGAATTGATGCAACGACGACCGTCGGTCGCCCCATGACTGGTCGAGCGGGGTTCGGATTTCCGCCCCAAAGGCGCACGATGCGAAGGTCAGTCTTCTCCGCACCGACATTGACCCAAACCTGTCGAAAAGCCTGTACTGCTTGCTCGCACAGTTCATTAGTTTGTGCGATCCATACGACGGCCCGTCGGTCTGACTGAGGAACGAGAACTAGCTTAACTGCGGCTTCTACCGTTACCCTCGTCTTTCCACCACCCGTCGGCAGACTAACGACTGCCCGCCGTCGCGGACTCTTATTCCGCAGCAGCGCTTCGATACCATTAAGGACTTCCTTTTGGAAATCGTGCAGATTCGGCAATTCGATCGGACCGCTAACGACTTCCTCGGGGTCAAGGCGTCTATTGGACGAGGAGGCGAATTCGGCGGGAAAACCGACGCTGGCCACGAAGGAGGCAGCTTCCGACGTGCCCCATCGCGCCGGAGGTTTCAGCCCCTCATCCTCAAGCGCCTCTCGCAACTTCGAGAGTGTCGATGGACCATGGTGCGCAAGGACCAGTTCGGCCAGTCCGATAATTGAGCACTGCTGGATGAAAGCACGATCGGCAAGGGACTCCATTGCGCCCAACAGGGCACCACGCTGATTCCCTACGGCACGGGCCAAGCGCTCTGCAAGCGTGGACTCGCGCGCAACGCTTGCACGCAGCTCATCAACCTGTGCATCGCCCAGGCGCTGGAGCGCGTCTAATGGACTTTCCAACAGACAACCGGCTGGTTCGAGCTCCTCGAAAATCTTGAGTAGCCGGTGGGTCCGTTTTAGAGCTTTCAGTTGCTCAAGATCAAGGAAGAGCTTGCCCTTCCACATCAGGCACGGAACAGCCTGAGCAGAGCCGGGAGACCTTAGTCGCAGGTCAGACACCGGTTGACACGTCAATGACTCGCGCGCTGCTTCTTCAAGCACTTCTCCAAGCTCCGGCAGCACAGTGGTGACGAGCTGCGATGGCGCCACGTCTTCATTCCATTCGGGCTGGAGGACCTCCGTACAATCACGGGCTCCGTCAGCAATCCATTTTACGCGTGTTGCCTCGTCGAGAGCAACCACGAATAAACCATCGCGCCTCGCATATCGAGCGAGATCGCTCGAACTGGTAACCAAAACTCGGCTGAGAGGTACGGCGCCATTTGCTGATGGAAACGATGACGGTACAACACCATCTTGTGCAGCTGTCGCCCAAAGACTTGCTAGCGACTCGTCAGCCAGCGCTTCGGCCGTTATCCATCCTGCGAAAACGGCCCGCCACATCGTTCGTAATGCCTCCGCACTCGGCTTCAGCTCAGGAAATTCAGCACCCAATGCCTCGTAGACCGGCTCAAGTTCACCCAGCTCTAGTGGCGCCGCAACCCTTAGGTAGCGCCAGCGCGCCGCAACGGCAGCAAGAGGGACCACGCTGTCGCCAACCGCAACTGAACCGTGCTTAAACAACAGCCAGCGCACCGGGTGAGAAACGGTTATGATGGGATAGGCATCCGTGCGTGTTGCGTGGCCGAAGTCAACTGTCACGTACCGGTCGCTGTCCAACATGGCATTCAAAAGGACGCGAGTGAGGCGGGCGTTTGGTAGACCGGATAACTCAGACATCAGCTTCCAACCAGCCGGCATGATCAGCCGAAACGGTTCCAGATAGCCCGAGCGTGGATTGCTTCCTCCCCTGAGATTCGATCGATACCGCCTTTCGACAGTCCTCTGCCAAAATCGTAGGGCGCTCGAATGACTGGTAATGACGCTGTGTTCGACTGGACCGACATCGCCCTGTAGTTCGTCAGTGACATTCAGAATCCTGAGTAGTCGTCGGTCCTGAAGGTGGAAATGAAGATCGACGAGACACTTCTGATTCTTCGTCTCGTCGTCTGCCTGAACAATCTTGCCAGGCAAAAGGACGATATCGGTGGGCACCCACCTTCCGTCTCGGCGGAGCACCCTAATCTTTTCCGACTTACGCTGCAGAAAGGCTTCCGCAACATCGGATGGTGATACTCGGATTGAGACCCAGAATTGTCTCCAGCTTCTATCCTCTTCCTCCAGAGGGTACGTGCGCACGCTCGAAAGAGCACTGGACAAGACGGACTCCCACAGGTTATTGTCCGGCGTCTTGACGTTGAGGACGTCCTTCAGTACACGCCGCGCGTCAACATCGTCATAAAGCCATGACGCCACCGGCTCTAATCCAGGAATGATCGTGCCCGCCGGGGCGAGAACGGCTCGACTCGGGCGCACCAGTTCGCCTGCATCCGTAGGTATGATTCTTAGCGTGGCCCGAACGAAATGCCATTCGGCTGTTCTAGCTTCCCGAGCATATTTGTCGACGAGATGCAACACGGCTAAGGACTGGTCCCGCTCCTCAGACGCTGCATCCTGAAACCATTCTGACGTGTTGCGCCGCTGGAGCTTTGGCGTGTCGGAGTCGTCCGCATCGGCGAGACGATCGGCCAGCGCACTGAGGCGGCTATTCCTCTGTCGTCTGTAGCAAGACGGATGAACATGTACAGGTCGTGCTGCCGTAGACGCCAGTCGGACCCATTCTTCGGCGAGCTCAGCGTCTTCCACCGGATGCCGCCACAGACTACGCGCTGTACGCGGTACACCATCGACATCGGGGATGACTGGCGCAGTCTCGATACCTTCCCAGAGCGATTCGATGAGAGGAGCCGCAACCACATTCGCTCGATCTAGCTGGCGCGGGAAGGCATCTAGTGCTCCACCAGGATCTTCGCTTGAAGCAAGGCCAGGCAATGCCTCTGCGATCATTCGTGCAGCTTCCTTCATCAGAGCTGCGTTCCAATCGCCGGCGATGACGGCGTTCCGATCGCTATTTAGCTTCCATGGGGCATTTAGAATTCCCGGTACAAAGGAGGGTGTGTCGGTCGGGAAAAACGCCCAAAACCGTCCAGCCTCCTCACGTCGGCCCTCTATCGGTATAGCCCACGCCAGCGGGACGCTGTCCCGAGCATGCACTCCCGTGGCATCATCTCGAGCAAGCTGATCAGCTACCACCACATCTCGATGCGAAACACGCCATATCGACACGTCGTCGCCGTTCTGCAGTGTTCGGATTCCGTCGCCGGAAATGACCTCTACCGCACGAGGGGTCGAGTCATCGGCTTCCAGAGTCAGCGATAGAGAAACCGGGACGAAGAGAAGGAACTCCGCTGGAAATCGCTCAATTTCCTGCCGCAGCTGCTCGATCGCACCTCCTTGACGTACCTCCACCCGAATGACGGTTTCTGCCCAACTCATTTGAGAAAGGGTACCGTCCGGTCCGCCTGCGTCGCGAAGCGGCCACGCCAACCGCAGCCCCGGCACGTCCTCGACTCCAAACGTCTCGCGGAGCTCTCTTCTACATCGTCCAGGATCAAACCGGATGGCTCCATGGCGCCTGGTGAATACGTCGATGACGCCCCCCAACTTTAAGAGCGACTTAAAACCGAGTCCAAATCGCCCTATTTGGTTACCCCTCTTCGGAGAGGAGTGGGCCCGAAGCAGTGCGTCCAGTCCTTCAGGTCGGAGTGGTGCGCCCGTATTAGCTACGTATAGTCGGTTGTCGCGCAGGACTACGTGTAATCGCGCTTCAGGTAAAGACAAATCCTCTCCCTCATGCGCCTCCAGAATGGCATCGGCACCGTTCTGTACCAGCTCCATCACTTGGCGATAGCCGTAACCCCCCGCCAGTACCGTTTCTTCATGCCCAAAGTCCTCCTTGAGCCGGCCTGGATCCGATTTATAAGTTCGAAGATGTCTCGAGCAAAGTTCTTTCAGAACGGAGTGTAAATCGAACTCGGAATTTCCCTTCGCAAATGCGTCCATGAATTGACAGGATTAGAGCCGCTCCAGCCCGAATCTTTAATGCATTGCAAGCCTCCGTCGAGGAAGCTAATTTGCCGAAATCAATCTAACCGGTCGGCGATGTATTCATCATCCGAAGGTCTCGACGATCAGCTTATCTATCGCCTTCGCATCGATTCCTCCCGTTCGTTCATCGCGCGTTTCTATCAGTGTGCCATTCGGACCCCCGCCCTCTCTTAGCGGGAGTATTCCATTATCGCGATACCAAAGCTTTTTCTCGTTCCAACGGCGCGCATAGTTTGCGTCGTGTACCATGCCGGCGTGCTCCCAGTAATAGGTCGTTCCAGCATCATCATCTTCGATGGTGAAGTCGGGATACTTCGTGACCCCGCCAAGCTCGAGCGGTGCCTCGTAGTGATAGTCGAGGTGGCGTGAATGAAGGAGATTGGCGATGATTACTTCTGACTTGGAGCGCACGGCGTCACCGCGTGTAGTACGATGAATCAGGCGGTCCTCCAGGAAGCGGGTCTCCTTGCCCCACGTTATCGAGACCGGCTTCGGAGGTCCGAATAGGTTGGTGAGACGTGCCGCCGTATCCGAATACTGCTCGCTGCTGAGCTTGTGCAGGTCGGTCACCGTTCCTTGATGAAAGATCACGACCTTCTCGGTTTGCCGTGTGAGCGCGGTGTAAAGCAACTCACGTGAAAGCATCAGCGGCGAGCGGGGGAGAACCAAGAAGACGACGCCAAACTGGCTGCCTTGCGCCTTGTGAATAGTAAGGGCGTATGCCAGTTCGATGCTCGCCTGTGCATCCTCATCGAAATCGGACGGATAAAACTTGAAGACAGGACCAGGCTGCGTCGAGAATTCGATCTCGAGATACGTGGGCTTCCAGTTCTTTTTCTTCGTGCGGCGGTGGCCGACTACCGTCCCTATCTCACCGTTCGCCAGATATCCAGAAGTGTCTGGTTCTGGATAGATTTTATGGCGGTTGATCGTCGCATTTCTGTTGTTGATCACCTTATCGCCGTAGACGATCTGTTCATCGCCCATGGGTTTAGGGATCGTGCGATAGCGCCCCGGATTTCGCGCCTGTTCGATCTGGCGAGCCTTGTATCGGCGGTGGATCAGACGGTTCAGCGTCTCTACACCCCATGCTCGCTGCCGAACGGGACTCAGTACCTGCCAGTTTTCGGCGGCCTTGCCTGCCCCGCTGTGGTCGCCCCACGCATTGTTATACCAAACCTCACCTCGATCGCTCACAACGCCACCGAGTGAGGCGGCAAATGCCTGCCATTCCTCCAACGCCGAGTCAAACCTGAGCGTGCGTGCAAGGACCTCCGGGATGGCAGCCTCAAGCTCGTCTGGCGTCTCCCACTTCACGAACTCCAAGGTGTCTGTAGTACGAGCGCCGGACAGGATCTCAAATACGTCGTCCGCCGTGGGACTCTGACCCCCACCCCCAAACCAGCCCGCGAGTCTCAGGTCTTCTCTCACGCCGACAACCTGCCGACGGGGCACTGTAAGCTCCGCATATGCCGTACCGACACGAGGAAATCGCTCCTCGATATCGTCGGGTCGGAGATGAGCCACGATGTCTGCGAATGGTCGTCCTGCGCCAATCGGCGGCAACTGCCGAGGGTCCCCCACAAGAATCAGTCGATGCACACCGCTCAATGACTCGAGGAGAGCCGCCAACATCTCCTCGGTAAGCATCGAGCATTCATCAACGATGACTGTCCGAGCCGATTTCTCGCCAGGCCTTCCGGTCAGAAGGTATCGCTGAGTGCGCCCTTCGAATCTACCCGATTTCAATAGATACTGGGCAAGCGTGAACGCCTGTAAGTTCTGCGTCTTCGTTTGTTTGGCTATGTCCTCGAGTCGGACGCGTGCTTTGCCTGTGGGTGCGAGCAGAACGATTCCTCCTTCCGATATCTCGGGGCGCTGACAGAGCACTGAAAGAAGGGTGGTCTTGCCCGTTCCAGCAGGGCCAATCAGTACGCTGACGCGTGCGGACGCAAGCTCTTCGAGCGCAGTAGATTTCTCGGTACGTGCAAGGTCTTCCTTTTCTCTCTCCTCCTCGTCCTCCGGCATCGTATCCAGTACCGCATCGATTTCGGCTCTCCAGTCCACCTCTATCTCGTGGCGCGCACCTCCCGCCCGTCTTTCGATCGTCTGGCGAATGACCTCACCCGCTCTGGCTAGACGTTCGAGTTGATAAGCGCGCTCGCCGGATTCCATCTCTACTACACGTACCACATCATCGAAATGGTCAGCTTCGGCCACCGCCAAGAGATCGGCCGTCACTTCAGCATGCTCTCCGTTCTGTTCCCCCTCACGGTTCCGGAGCGCCGTCACTACATCTGCCCTTGGACGCAAGGTGTTGCCACGGGCCGCAGCTCCCTCTAGGTCGCGGACAACAAGTGCACGTAGGCGCCGGCCATCGACAGGCGTTTCGATGCGGCTCGACTTTGGCAGTGGATAGTGGTCCCTTACGAACGATGTACCGAACACCCCTCTATCGACGGCGCCGACGGCCACAGGCGTACGGCTGAGTCTCGTAGCTTCGTAGAAGAGGTAGGGATTGCGAACAAAATCGGCATCGGTCTCAGCAATCCCGTGCTTGGCACGCGTCTCCGGTATAGCCAGCACTGCCGCCTGTTCATACGTCACGTCGATGCGGCTCAGGAGCTCCAGGAAGGCTCGCCGCTCAGCTTCCATCAGCTGCCACGAGCGTGCGACGGTTCGATCGATCCGTCGAGAAAGATCAGGAGGTAGGAATGCATCAGGGTTGGAAAGCGCTTCATCCCAGGCAGTCCACGGATTACCCTCTTCACCGACCTTCTGCATTAGCGCATGTGCGATGAAGTGGCCCATCTCGATTCCCGTGGCCGTCAGTACCGCGCCCATTCCAGGAAATGCTCCACGCTCCTTCCACAGCCTCCCTAGCTGCTGATCAATCCACTGCTCCTGCTTCGTCGTGTCCACATTGAACAGTGTGTGGGAGCGGCGAAGGGCCGCACGACATGATAGAAGAGCATCAATGGCAGCATCGTTCCCCACATGCTCCGTTGCGTAGGAGAACTCGACGAACCGGTCGTCCGGCGCGAATGCAACCACCTCCGCCGGGTCAAATCCGATTTCGTCAGCCTTCGCGAGAGCATCGTGATAGGGCATCAGAAAACCGTCTTTGAAATCGGGACGGATCGAATGCGTGACCATCCGTTCCCACAAAAGCCCTTTCAACTTTCCGTCGCTACCATCTTCATAACGATACTCATCGTTTTTGCCAATAGCGGTTACTCGCCCTACGCCTACAATCACTCGCTGCCCTGTATCTTCGGCAAGTGGCACTTCTTTCGCGTAGAAGAAAACGAGCGATTCCTCGGATTGCACATGGTCCCAGAAGGTATCAAAGAGCTTCTGCTGGTTGCGGCGATCATGAAACCAGTGGGTGATGTTGTTGTCTGGCTCGTGCGCCTCGGATACGTCTTCTAAAGGGTAATCTTCAACAATCCCGCGTATCCCCTGCTTCGCATCACCGAACACATACGGACGCATCATCCAACGAAAAGGTACTCCTGCTACGCTATAGGCGGGATATCGCAGCGGCGTTGGTCTGAAGTGCTGGTGTGTTTCCGCAAAGGCAGCAAACGGATGCGTGTGAACGCGCTCGAAGGCGAAGTCCGCCATGAAGGTCGCGCGCTCCGTGACGCATGGTGGAAACTGAGACTGCGACAACTCCTTGAGCGATTTACCGGCGAGTTCCTCTTCCGCGTCATCGTCTTTGTTCTCCGCTATGTTCTTGAGCTTGAGACATGCCGTGTTCAGCTTTGGGCCGCAGCAGACGGTGCCGTTCCATCCGTTGTCGTGCCAGGGGACGCGGATGGAGATGTGGCGCAGGGGTGCAGAGGGAGGCATAAAATGGGACTCGAAAAGGTGATTATATTCTGGCGGGAGTCTGGCGGAGTCGCCTCAGGAATGCCCAGATGTTATTCAGACGCTGTAATTGATCGGGTGTAAGGCCATCTGGATCGAAATGCATAACGGCATTCCGAATAATTCTAACCTCGTCAAGCTCCTTGATGAATGTAGTCCGGTCCACCCCGAGGCCAAGTCGATCCCAGTTGTCCGGATTTTCTATGATTCGTATGTAGGCGCCGAACGTAAGGTCGTCCATACGCTTGACCTCCTTATCCTCGTCTGGGCTGCAGTATGGAGCTAGTTCTTCGGCCGTAAAGTGGCCGCGTTCTAACAAGGCTCGAATGCAGTCCTCAATCTCACCGAGAAGTATGAACTGCTCGCTCAATTCCTGGTAGAGCACGCCGAGGTCGGCGGCCGTGAAGAGGGTGACAAATCGCCGGTCGCGCGCTCGGACAAGCGCCACTTCGTTGAGCGCCACATAGTCGAGGAGTTTGAAAACAGAATCCTCCTCGTCAACGATGCTGTCCGTCGGCTCCATACAATCGCGCACGAATTCCGGAGCCTCTCCCAGCCCGTAGGCGCTTCCAACCGACTGCCAGCTAATAATACCCTTCAACTCACGCTCGCTCGTCATCACCGGGATCTGCGAGTAATCCCTCGCCAGCATCAGTGTTACTGCCTCGCGAACCGTGGCATCCGGTGGCAGAGATGTCAGTCCATTGGCAAGTTTATCCTCGTCGAGGAAGCGGAGGACGCGGAAGTTTGACCCGTCGCGCCTAACGTCCTGGCCGACGTAGGATGCCTCGCCAGAGTCCTCGTCGCTGTCTTTTCTCTGCTCGGCAGGTGGAGCGTCTGCCGGAACGAACTTGAGGAGGTCGTCGATAAACGCGGAACGAAAATCTGGCTCCGTTCGCAGATTTACCGCTGATAGTGCCTCCGCAATGCGCATGTTAACAACGGACCCGCGACGCGCCTGACCAAACATGGCAAGCAGGTTCCTCAATTTCTTGCTCCGTGCTTTGCCGTCGCGAACTGCGTCTGCTATCTCACGAAGCTCTTCAGGAGTGGAATGGCTCATATCCTGTTTCAAATGTAAAGGGCCGAGCACCCGCAGCGATCAGTTCACCATTGGCGTCATGATCAAGAACGCTCACAGGGACTCCCTTATCGATCATTGACATTACCCACGCCATGGTTTGAGAACCTGGATCAGCGTAAAGTACAATGGCTGCGCGCGTCTGAGTCCTTAGGAGGTTGTTCCTCGCCTGCGCTACCGCTAAAGTCGCTCTTGCGTTCGTGAAAGGACTTGCGAAGGTCAAAGTACCGCCATCGACGGCGGCTTTTTGATCGGGCGGAAGCCGACGCGGAAGGCGACGTGCCGGAAATACTACGACAGGTGCTCCGCCTCGAATTAGCCTGCGCAGTACTTCTTGTTCAACTGGTGTCTGGAACCCTCCTGCGAGAACCGGTCTCTGGGCAGCTCTCGAAACCCATTCGTCAGCCCAGTCGGCCGCTGCCAGCAGAATCGCACCGGGGCAGCGCCGGGAGCCGACAAGGGCGACGGGCCGCTCAGCCAACAGCGCGGAAGCGCCGAGGAGCCTGACCTCGGGCGCCAGCGCAGAGAACCAGGGCGGGGCTTGGGTACTCATGGTGAGGGTTTCGGTGGGGCCACGTATCGCTGCTTCGGGCTCGACGGCGTTTCCGGGATGACGTAGCCCAGGCGCCTCTGCTCCATGAGCGCGCGTACCGCGTTCCGAACGCGGACGCGGCTCTTCCCTGTGAGCTCCGCCAGCTCGATGAGGGAGAGCGCCGAGCGGGTGCACAGGTCCGCGACGACCTCTTCCACCTCCGCCTTCCTCGCTCGTGGGCGCTGGCGCAGGCCCGCGGCCCTGTGAGCGAGCTCGGCCCACTGCTCGGCCGTGCCGGGGTACCCCTGTGGCCTAGGTAGCTCGGGCTCCTTGCTACCCAGGCTGCCGTCCATGGTACCCAGGCTGGTCGGCTTAGTACCCAGGCTGTCTTCATTGCTACCAGGGCTGCCCAGTTCGACGTCGAAGAGGTCGGGGTGAGGGGGCGTAGGCTCCGCCGTCCGCACGTCGTCGAGCACGGCGAGGGCCTGGGCCGACAGCCGGTAAAACGTGCCGCGCCCCGAGCCCTGCGAGTCCAGGAGCCCACCGTCGCGGAGGCCCGTTAGCGTCTTCGTGGCGTCGGAAGGGTGCTGGCCGGTGAGCGTGCAGAGCTGGGGGTTGTCCACGGACCCGTGCTCTTTCGCGTGGACGAGCGCGAGTCGCCTGGGCTCCCCCTCCGGATCTCCGAGCGCAGTGAGCCACGCGCGGTCCTCGTCCGAGAGGAGGTGGATGTAGCGGAGCCGGAGGGTGAACTCGTACCGCTCCGTCCCGACGTCGATCTGGGGCGTGTTGAACCCCATCTCCCGCCACGCCCGGAGGATCTTCGGGATGCCGGTCCCGGCTTCGTCGGCGAGGCCGATGTAGCGGAAGGCGGCGACGAGGATCGGGTTGCGGGGGTCGGAGCGGTCGCCGCTGAGGAGGTCGCTGCTGGGGACGCGGGAGTTGCCGGGGTTCCGGAAGTCGCACCCCTGGTCGTGGCGGAAGACGAGGGACGCCTGGGACTCGGAGTAGTCGGCGTGGACGAGGAGGTTGACGAGCGCCTCCCGCATGGCGACCTGCGCGGGCCCCTCGCCCCGGCGGACGCCCTCCCGCAGGCGGAACGGGTTGGGGAGGTCCCGGACGAGGCGCGGGTAGATGGTCTCGAAGGCGCCGAAGAGGTGCCCCTCCCACGCCACCCGGTCCGACCACCGCTCCTGCTCGGAGCCGTCCTCCGGGAGGCGGCGGAAGTCGATGAGGTGGCGTCCCCGCCAGTCGCGGAGCGCTTCGCGGGTGCCGAAGAGGAGGAGGCCGGCAACGGTAAGCCCCTCCTGCCCCGTCTGACGATCGCGGCGGTGCGCGCCGAGGGCCTGGAGGAAGCGGAGGTCGTCGTAGCCGTTCCAGGGGGAGCCGGGGTCCTCGGTCTGGTAGCGGCGGCGGTAGCGGGTGAACGCATCGAGGTCGAGGTCGCCGAGCGTGTAGCCAGGGAGGATGGCGGAGTCGGCGGCGACGTCGGACGCCTCGCGCATCATCCGGTCCACCTCCTGCTTGGTGCATCGGTAGTCCCCGCTGTTGCGGCGGAGGTAGGTGCCGTCGTAGGGGTTACGACCGACGAAGACCGGGCGGTGCCTCCGCGAAGCCGCCGGCACGCGGATGACGAGCAGCTTCTTCCCGTCCAACTCCTCGAGCGTGGCATCGTCCGCCCCACAGACCGGCGTGCTGATCTTCTGGGGGTTACGGACCTGGTTGAAGAAGTCCTGCAGGCGGAGGTCGGGATTCTTGAGCCCCTCCGCCTCGAAGTCGCCGTCCGTTTCCCGTACGCCGACGATGAGCCACCCACCATTGGTGTTGGAGAACGCGCTCACTGTTGGCCACAGATCATCCGGTAGTCCGCCCTTGCCGCGCTTGAACTCAATCTCCAGAGACTCCTTGCTTCGCAGGCGAGCAACGAGGGTGGCTAGAAGGGCCGGATTGTTGGCTGAGGCGCTCACGGCTCGACTCCTACGGCTTCTTCCTCGAAGGTGTCCACGCCGAGTCGGTACTTGATGTCGTAGTTGACAATGAAGTCGAGTTCCTCATCCGTGAAGCCGTAGTGCTGCGCCAGCACCGCATCGATCTCGTCAAGGGTAGGCTTGCAAGCCTTGGAATCGACGGAGTCTATAAGCAGCCCGCTCTTGAGGAGTTGGTCGGTATGTTCGTCCATGCACTTCTCAAGCCGCTTCGACAACTCGACCATCTTCTCTTTCGTGTCATTTGAGAAGGAGGTTAAGCTGAGTGGAAAGTCGTAAACGTCGGAGGGATTGATGTGTCGCCCATCCGTAAATGAGCAGAACACATAGTAATACGTGGTGCTATTCAGGAGGGCGTGTATTACCCGCTGGGTAAGCTCGTCTGGAAAGCTCAACTCTTTCAATTCGCCGCGATCACGCGACGGACCGCCATCTACTGGGCGGGCTTGGGGAGGGGTCAGGAAGAACTGGCAGTAGTACCCAGGAACGCGGACCCAATACACTCGAAACGGGCTTGCCGCAACGCTATGCGCCTTGACGGTGGAGCTAGCGTCTAGGCGGTTCAGTGCTCGAGCAGCTACCGGGGTGCCTACCTTCGGGATAAGGCCGTGTAGATCGAAGTCGACCTCGTCTGCGGACGTGTAGGATAGCGTGTTGAGCAGCGCATCTCGTTCCCCGTTGCGACCATCCCAGCGATGATAACGGGAGGTCATGACATGCCGTCCGCTACTGCTGCGACCTGCAACAACGATCGTTAGGCGATTCTGGGCTCCATCGAATAGCTGGCCAGGCCTGTTTGCAAAGTGGGATAGATAGAGCAGCCTATTTTGACGATATAGAACTTGCCTGATCGGGTAGAAGGAGCCAGATGCAGCTATTGAGACGGGTACGATTAGACCAAGCCAGCCCTGCTCATTCAGAATTTCGAGCGATCGCTCCACTGTGTACGCATAGAGATCGCGGCACTTGCGGCTATCGTACCCATTCACTTCGTAACTGAGCGCGCGAGCAGTGTGACGCACATATGGAGGATTACCGACGATCACGTCGAACCCACCGTCGTTCATCACCCCGTAGAACTCGGCGAACCAGTGGAACGGCTGGTGGCTCTCGCACCACCGGCTGAACATCAGCGGGGCGTCCGGATCCACGCCGTACTGGCGGGCCAGCGCCCGGTCGAGTTGATCGGCGAGGGTTCGCAAGCGGGACCGCAGCTCCTCCTTGTCCTCTGGCGTGACCTCGCCACCGTGAATCTGCTGCTGCTCCCGGAACCGCTCGATGAGGTGGTTCACGTCTTCGAGCCGGTGCTCGAACCGGCGCAGCTCCTCCTGATCCTCGTCGAAGAGGAGCTTGCCCTGGTCGCCGCCGCCGGCCACGCGCTGCCCCTGGAATCCACGGAGGACCTCCTCCCGGCTGGCGTAGCCCACGAGCGCATTCCCCGCGCGGATGTTAAAGTCGATGTCGGGCAGGGGCTCCAGCCGCCCGCCGTGCTCAATCTGCGCGGCGAGCTTGAGGAAGAGCCGGAGCTTGCAGATCTCCACAGCCTCGGGCATGATGTCCACGCCGTAGAGGTTGTCGAGGAGGATCCGCTTGAGGACGAAGTAGGTGAGGTTGGGGTGCTTCCCCTTGTCGTAGGCCTCCTTCAGCTCGGCGCGGAAGTCCGAGAGCGCCTGCGGGTGGGCGTCGGGGTTGGCGTCGAGGCGGCCGATGAACTCCTGCATCCGGTGGAGGCAGGCAGTGTAGAGCGCTTCGAGCCGTTCGAGCGCAGCGAAGAGGAAGGCGCCGGAGCCGCATGTCGGGTCGAGCACGGTGACGGCCCGGAGCGCCTTCCAGAACGCACGGAGGAGGTCGTGGTCCTCGCACGTCTCGATGGCGTCCCGTGTGAACTGCTCGATGTCAAGGTTGAGCGAGACAAGGTCGGCCGTCTGATTCACCTCGCCCGCTGCGAGCTTCTGGCGGAGGTCCTCGTAGCGCCGTCGGCGGGCGACGGTCTCGCGCCAGATCTCGGTGGGCAGCCCCCACTCGGGCGGCGAGAGCGTATTCCAGGCATCCCGCTTCGCGACATCCTCGAGCCCGATCGCGATCTCATCGGGGAGTGGGAGCGGGCGGCCATCCTCGTCACGAGCCGTGTGCTGCACGGCGGGGTAGATGTAGGCGTCGGGATCCTGCTGAAGTATCCGCCAGATACTCTTGTCGCCCTTGAAGCCCGCGGGATGACGACGGCGAGCCTCGTCGAGCACGAAGGGAAGAAGGGTATTCCGGGTGATGTACCCGGTGATGTCCTCCTTCGTGTAGTACGCCCCCATCTGCTTCTGGTTGATGTACTGCTCAAACAGGTAGCCGAGCACATCGGGGTTGATCTCGTTGCCCTGGCGGAGGGGGCGGTAATCGAGCGTCCAGTCCCACGAGTCGAAGAAATCGAAGAGTGCAGCAAACGCCTCGTCCGGAACCTGAATGCTGGGGTAGTCCCGCTCGATGTCGTGGATCTGGAAGAGGCCGCCATTCAGGTATGGGACCTTTCCGATGAGATCGCGAAGATCCTTTTCCCGCTGAGACTCCGGCGCACCGAGGCCGTCGTGGAAGAGCTTGAGGAGGAAGCTGCGGTAGAAGCTGTAGAACTCATCGTCGCCGAAGCGCACGCGGCAGCGGGCAAGGCGGTTGCGGAGGTAGTCGCGGTCGCCGTCGAGAAAGCCCTTTCTCTGGAGGAAGTACACGAACATGAGCCGGTTGAGTAGCGCAGACGCGTACCACTCCTTCAGGGCCTCGTCTGGAATACCGCTGATCTCGCGGAGGAAGGCCTTGCGGTGGCGGTCGAACTCTCGGTAGAACTTCTTCGTGACCTGCTCCTTGTCGAAGGCCTGCTCCATCTTTGCGGCCACGTCCACGACAGTAAGCGCGTCCTCCTCCTCGATCGCGAACGCGAGCTGGCCCAGCTTCTGGACGAGGCCCTCCGGATCCTGGCTGTTGTGCCATTCGTGCTCCCGGTACGATGGCGCTTTGCCCGGCGCTCGGTCAACCCACAGCCACACCTGCTTCGTCTTTGCCGCGTCCGTAAAAATGAGGAGGCGTTCTTCAGCGTAGCCGGCTACCCTCCGGTCGATCTTGCGCCGGACATCACGTGGCGGGATCAGACCATTTTCGGCAGGCGATACCGCATACACCTGAACACCACGTTTCTCGGCCACCGGATCGAACGAGTAGTTGTGTCCGTCGATCTCGACTTCCGGCAACCGCTGGTTGAGGTGATCCCAACCTATCTCGATAAACGCCTCGGTGAGGTCGAACGAAGCTATCGCCTTACGAACGTACTTGTCGCTTCCGGGCATTGGCTACTGAATTCGGAGTCCAAGTGAACAAATAATCTGTGGCTCACCGTCGTCATCGGTATCATGAGCAACCACCAGTCTTCCTTCGTCGTGCAATGAGGACACAAGGTCAGCGAGACCCTCGTCCGAAAGCCCGGCCCGCAGCTGGCGGTTTAGCGTATCAGTAGCCGACTCGGTGAGCGGATAGGTATAGAGCGCCTGAAGAGCCCGTTTCAGCGAATCCGTCTCGAAAAGGGGCGATTCCTTCGCGTAGTTCTTCAAGCGCTCATATGCGCGGAAGCGGGCGCCGGTCTTACGCCCCAGCTGTCCCCCGATACTGCGATCCTCCCGCTGAACGAGCTGCAGCCCTGTCTTAACCAGGTCGTGATGCTGCGGAAGTCGATCGAGCGAAGGTGCGTCGGGTTCACATTCGGCCGCCTTCAGAATCGCCAATGGGCTCTCGGTTACCGAATCACCATTCTTGTCTAGCCAGACGAGCGCGTCCGTGCCCTGGGACGTTCGCACATACGTGAGCACGCCTTCGGGCGCATTCTCGGATGACTCATGAGCCTTGGTGGAATAGACGACGCCAGGGAGTTCCTCGATGGTCTTGCGCAACGAGGGATTCCGCTTGATCGCAGTCTGCCATATCGAATATGCCTGGCTGGCGAGGTCTACATCCGTATCGCCGGCGTCGCCGTCCAGAATGCCCGCCTTTTCATTGTAAAGGTCGACAAGCTGCTGTGGAGCCTCACCGTCCTCAAAAAACTGCTCATCCGAGCCGACGACCTCCGCGTTCTCTTCCAACCGCTGACGGACCCGTCCTCGAAGGTTGATGATCTTCTCGACGCCTTCCGCGGGTAGGAAAGAATAACAGAGGATCTCGTCGGCCTTCTGGCCGATACGGTCAACGCGGCCGGCGCGCTGAACCAGCCGGATGAGCGCCCACGGCAGATCAAAATTGACCACTATATGAGCGTCTTGGAGGTTCTGTCCCTCGGACAGTACGTCTGTGGCGAGGAGCACACGGATTTCCCGATCCGATGAAATGTCCTTCTGATTGCTAACGGGTGAAAACCGTTGGGCGAACGCCGTCGGATTATCCGACGTACCGGTCACGCCGGCGACCTTCTCTACCTGAACGGCGCGGAGAGCGCGGCTCAGATAACGAACGGTGTCTGCGAACTGACTGAAGACGAGAACCTTCTCATTCGGGTGCTTCTCAGTCACTAGTCGATACAGCGCTTCAAGCTTCGCGTCGCGTTCAGGCCTCCACCGGCCCACCTCGTCGAGCAAGGCGATCAAGGCCCGGGCATCCTTGACGAGATGCTTCTTCAGCGCCGGACGAAACAGCTCCGGGCGCAGCCATCGGAATCGGCGAGCGTACTGTGTCTGATACAACGAATAAGTCCTGGCGGCCGCCTCGCGAAGCGAATCCTCTGTACGAAGTCCCTCAGCCTCGTCCTCGTCCGGCGGGGGGGCATCTTCGTCCTCCGACTCGATCTCCGGATCATCAAACATGTTTGGGTCAAAATCCCGATCCTCGTCTTCCACATCAGGATCGAGCATTTCGGCATCCTGTGGCCCGATCGGTATGGCCAGCTTGTGTTCTATGGCATGCGCTACAACGAGATTTCGTAGTGCATGCCTTTCAACGGACCTGAGAAAGGCCTCACCTGAAGACTCCAACCGCTTGAAGAGGTTGGTTCGGCAGAATCCCATTAGGCGCTGCCCGGCTCGGTTCAGCTGTTCGAGCTGTAATTGCTCAGCCGCAGTGGCGGGCTCCTTGGGATTCGGATTAACATATCCGGCTAATCCGTAGCGAGGAAGCCGGAGACTGCTTATGGTGTCAACCACATCGCTGGCGTACAGACGGGCGTAGGGATCTGTATCACCGCTGGTGGAGAACTGAATGGTCTTGGGTATCCGCGTCGGGAAGTACGACTTGGTGCCATCAGGAAGCTGGAGGAATCGTCGTGCCTCGGGGCCGATGTCCAGACCACACTGAGGACAGGTTCCATCGGAAGGTGCCGCCGTTTCTCCGCAATTGCAGCACTCCGCATAGGCGTAGTTCTGCTTTACGAATGAGCGGGTGCGCCGCACCAGAAAGAGCCGCATCAGATCTCGCCAGTCATCCGCATGTTCACTTTTTTCGAAGGCAGCAATCGACCGCGGACTTGCTTCGTACCGCTTGCTAAATTCGACTTCGTCGATCTCCCGTAGCAGCGCCTCCGGCCGAATGCCGAGGTCTCGTTCGTCGTCAAGAAAGAGGCGAAGCTGGCTGGATAAGTCCAGATAAGTCTTGTTGTAAGGCGTTGCTGTCAGGAGGATGCACCGGGCGTCGTTACGCTGGATGTAATCGCGAATGATGCGATAGCGTTTGCCCTCGCGGTTGCGGAGGTTGTGGCTCTCGTCGATTAGGACGAGGCGGTACCGCCGCAGATCGGGAAGTTCGTGCTGAACGCGGGTGATGGAGAGTACTTTGCACCGCCGAAGCCCGTACCGATGCACGTAGTCCTCCCACATCTCGGTCAGGTTCTTCGGCGCGAGGATCAGCGTTTCATAGTCCAGATCCTCTTCCAGCATTCGCGCCAGAGCCGTCGCCATCAAAGTCTTGCCCAAGCCTACGACATCTCCGATCACCACCCCTCGACGCTCATTCAGGTGACGGGCCGCCAGCTTCACGGCTGCTTCCTGATAGTCGAAGAGCACGCCCCGGAGATCACGAGGTAAGCTGAACTCGGTCAGGCCCATGCGGGCATCGTAGGCCAGGTGATACGCGATCTTCAGGTAGATGTGGTACGGCGGGCGGGGATGGACCCAACTTTCCTCAATGATCTCGACCAGCTCATCCGAGATATCGAGGCACCAGCGGTCATTCCAGCGGTCGTCGAACCACGTAGCAAGCTTCTGACAGGCGTCGTGGTCCAGGACATCGACATTCAACTCGCCTCCGCGCTGAAGACCGGAGAGCGTCAGGTTGCTCGAGCCGACGAATCCGACCGACGGCGTGTTGTACGTGTTGGGGAAGCACAGATATAGCTTCGCGTGCAAGCTATGACGTAGGAAGAGCTTGACCCGAACCTTCTCTGCCCGGATCTGCGCCGCCAATTTCCGCAATGCCCGCTCATCTTCGTCAGACGGTGCGCCCAGAGTGAGCTGCTCCCGGAATTCCCTCGCAAGCTCCTTCTTCAGCCGCAGGGCTGTCCCGTTGTCCATGCGGACGCCGTTGCGGTCGAGGCGCAGCGCCTCCCGGAGTTCGTCGGACGTCGACCTGTGCATGCCGACGAGCAGGCGACATTGGTTTTCCTCGCCGCCAGCGAACTTTTCGATCTCGTCTGCTAGGTGGCGCCAGCCTCGCAGATTGAAATAGCCGATGCAGAAGTCAGCTCGCTCGGAGCCAGAGAGGGTTTGCTGAAGCGCCGGGAGAAGAGTCTCCTCGATGTTGTCGAATATGCGGGGCATACAAGCGCAGGCGTGCCAATCGCGTGAATAACAATCAGTCGATCAATAAAGGGCGCTCGCAGCTCATCCCATTCTTCCATGATTGCAATCGGCAGCCAGCGCCTCCGTAACATAATCGGCGCGTGTCACTATGTCGAGGAAAAAAGTCACTGCCTAATCTTGGAACTGGACCAGCGCCCCTGCTGCTCGAGCAGTCGAGTACGACGCGTGTGCTGACGCTCAAAGCCATGGTAATCTATGCAAAGGTCACCACTCGCCAAATGTCTCAGACCTGGTGGGACCGCTATAAAAGGGATGATAGCGCAGCCCCAACCAAACAGGGTCGCGGACTGCGATCGCCCTACTTCCCAAAATCACCATTATCGGAAGTAGCCTCACCTCCGCACATATCTCGTACTTCGATTCTCGAGCGTTTTCGACGCTTGGCACTCACGCACCGACTGAAGTTATTTAGGCCCTGGCGGCGTGCTGCCTAAATCAGCGTCGCTCACATATACTGGCGAACGAGATGATAATTTGGTGGCTGGTGAGATAGGATGACGTCGAATGAGTCAAGTGTATCTTCCGCAGCTCGCGTTCGAGGGTTATACGGATGAGGCATCCATCCGATAAGAGCTACCTCGGGAGACGACTGGCCCTGCAGCGGGAGCGCTCATCCCTCGTCAAACACCGCACCGTGGTAGGTCACCTCTCCGGTGTCCCGCTCGACACACACGACGGTGGACGGCTCGATCCTCCATCCCTCCATGCGCCGCAATCGGACGATCCAGTCGTTCTCAAATGTGTGCCCGTACACGAGCGGCGGTGCGACCTTCCGAGCGTGCCACTCTTCTATTGTCAGGACTTCCTCAGGAGTGAACACCTGATCGTCTACCGATAAGAGGTACGCCGTAGCTATCGCGAGTGCATGCAGACGACTAATCACTTCAGCGAAAGCAGGGGAATGATTTTCACACGAATCGAAACAGAATGTGCAACGGAGCAGAGGACCGCACATCCAGACGTACTAGGTATACAATTTGGGCGGGTGGTTGAGCTTGATCCCTAGCTTCTCAAACACCTGCGCGACTCGATTTTCCCCTTCCAAATCCGCATCATCGCCTCCTCGCCCTCTTCGCGCATAATAAGCCAACAGATCCTTCAACGCTGCCTGGGCGTCGACAAGCTCGATGTAAGGCCGGCCGCGACTGTCGTGTCCCACCTTCTTGATGAGATGCAGCAGACCCGCCTCCTGAGCCCTCATTAGATTCAAGCGGATGGTCTGCTTACTATTCCCGTCGTCACCCTCCTCGTCCACGATGTCGATGAAGTCTCCGATACTCGCCCGAGCGTGCGACGACACGATCGCGACAGCTTGCCTCTCGGTGATGGCGTGCTCCTCCAAGATCTCGTCAATCGCCGCTCGAATGTGAGGTTTTGTGAGGTTCTCGTAGCCGATCGCCCGCAGCGTTTCATCGCTCCCATCATACTTTGCCAGTCTGGCGGCTTCGGTGGCATTGAACCGCGCCTCGCCTATGTAGGCAAGAACGAACTGGCGTTGCTTCTCGGTGCGAAGGCCAGTCAGCGCTGACGTCTTTAGGGATCGAGTGCTCACTGGCCTCATTTCAGCTCCATTCGATGAAAAGCCGCGCGTCGCCTGTACCGGCTGGACGTTTTCGCCGTCACTTGATCGACATCATTGTGTTGTCGCTCAGGAGCTTCAGGATCGCGCGGCGCTCATAGTAGATATTCGATCCAATCTTCGCATACTCGAGGATTCCCTTGTCGCGGTATCGCTGCAACGTCATCCGAGATAGGCCGAGATATTCGCATGCTTCCTTATTCGTTAGCCACTCCTTAGGCTGATCTGGCAGTTGATCCTTTCGTGTTTCTGACCGGCGGTGATCCGGGCGCGTTGCAAATCCAGCTTCGATTTCCTCGCGGATGATTCGACGGAACGACGCTTCGTCAAGCACGATCGCCAGGTGAGGGTAGGTTGAGGCGGATTCGGATGATTGCTTCTTCATAGGGTTACGCTTCTGGCGATGAGGTTCTGTTAGCTCACGGTGGCCACATTTCGTCACTTAGGTCGCACACACTCGAAATGAGTCGTCGTCTCATCGAACAAGACTTCAGTCGTTCGCTGCGGCCCGAATCGGTTCTTCGTGCAGCGGATGTACCCGAGTTGCGGCCGCAACGAGTTCCACCCTTTGACATGTGCCGGGTCGACGCCCTTATCAACCCAGTACTTCGGCCACACCCAGTGTAGTATCAGAGCAGATTCGTGCTCCTTCTTGCCGCTATAACGGAGCCACTCGTTCTCCGGCCATAGGCTGTGCATGTTCGGTTTCCTCCCGTACTGACTAAGAGCTATGACGGGTACCTGAAATCGCTTGGCGACATCCTTGAGCCCTCGAGCGATCGCCGAAACGCGCAGTTCCTCAGAGTACCCCTCCGTCTGTACCTTCTCGTCGTAGTCCACAAACACCGCGATCAGGCCTTCGGTAGCGGAGATATGTTGGCAGCGGGCTACAATGTGCTGAAGCGTGGGAGCGGGCTCGTCGTCGATGTGTATCGGCAGCTGCGCAAGTGCGCTAAGGGAGGATTCGTATCTGTCGCAATCCTCCTGCGTAGCGTCACTTCTCAGCTGTCTGATGTTTATTCTGGCGTAATTCGAGGCGCCACGAGCGGCCAATTGCTCCCGAGTCATCTCACACGAGAAGACAAGTACGGCTCCTCGTTTGGTCGTGGCTGTTGCTCGCTTAGCTGATTCGAAGGCGCATTGCACAAGTAGTGACGTCTTTCCACCTCCCGTCATCGCGGCGATCGTGGTCAGTTCGCCGACGGGAAATCCTCCTATCGCCTTATCCAACCCGTCCAGTCCTGTTGGAGCGAAGTCCGTCGCTTTGCCTTGTCTCCACTCTGCGCTACGTCTTTTCGCCTCTTCTACGGCATAGCGAACGTGCGTTTGCCTTGTCGTACCGATAGAGAGGGCGGAAAGGTCGTACGCTAGTCTGTCGACAATTTCTAAGACATCACCTGACCCGATCTCAGAGACTGCCCTCCTGCAGAGATGGCTCGCCTGTCGCTCCATCCACTTCTCGATAACAACGCGTGCGTGATATTCTACGTTTGCGATCGATGCCAACGCGGCATCAATTTCGGTGATATACTTACTATCAATGGCGGGGTCCGTGTCGAGTACCGTGACGTAATTCACCGGTTGCCCTTCATTGAAAAGCTTTTCGATTGCCTGGAAAATCTGCCGGTGGAATCTTCCTTCGAAATGCTCCGCCCTCAGGTGCATCACCGCCTGCGAGCAAGCTGATGCGTCAAGCATCGCGGCACCGAGTACACTCATCTCGGCCTCGAGGGAAATGAACTCCGATCGCGGGGGGTCCTGTCTCAGTGGGGTCGATGCAATCTGTTCAACCGGATAGCGGCCACCATCTCCATTCATGTGTCGAGGTCGCATCATCGTTCCCAGTCCTCCCGGCCGTCCCATACTTCGACGGCCGAGTGGGTCGGAATAACTTGCACCCATTGCTTGGTAACTGAGTCCAGTTTTACGATGGGTATTCCGAGCGACGCTCCAATTGTGCATGCGGCCACAAGCTTGACCCAGCCCAAATCCGACCTGTATGATCTAAGTGCACGGCTTTCCACTGGAGTCAGTCCGTGACCTCGCCCATACGTCTTAGATTTGAGCGCCTCCAAGCTTCGGTCGGCTCCCAGCAACTGAAGTGTTTCGAGTATCAGGGCACGGAACCGCTCGTCGCCAGTCGGCAAAAAGGACAGATCTCCGTGCGAGTCGTCGTCGTCATTGCGCTCGCACCCGACATCAACCCTATCAGGATTATATATATCTTTGTGCGGACCTGGATCTGTCCTACTAAGCTGGTCGGCGGATGTCCTAGTCTTAATCGGGACGCGGTCGCGAATTGTCCGCGTATCACGCTGGTAGGGATCGCATTCTTTCGCCAGAGTTTGCGCCTCTTGCCATCGAGTTGACATTCGAATCTGCCGCGCGCTACCATCCCCGTCGCGGTCGATATATCCAGCCTCGTCTAGCGCCCTAACCCACCTGCGGACACTTCGGGTCGACACGCCGTACAGAGTTGCGAAGTAGCGGTCGCGGGCAAAGCAGTAGCCTTCCTTCACGCAGAGATCCGCAATATCTGCCAGCAGCGCACGCGCATCACCAGCCAGGGCGCGGTTTCGTCGCGCGTGCTTGACCGCGTCCAGTGTCTCAATACGCCTACTCATCGCGGCCTCCGGTCAATTGTGACACCTGCCGACTGTTCAACAGCCTCGAGAATGTCGGAGAGACGGTCGCGGTGGGCGATAACAATGTCGTAGACGATCTTAAATGAAATGTCTTCGCGGGTTAACTCATCTGCTCGCAGGGCTCTGATACGGTCAATCCGCGACACTCCATCGGCGACTGGGGGAGCTGTGTTACGCTTGGCCGTACTGACGTGTCGTCGTATCAGGCAGTGTATCCGCCGGAGCCATGCGCCTTTCAACCTGAGAAAGCGTAGCAGCACCTTCATCGACCCGCCCTCCCCGCCCGGCGCCGCCGCGGTTTCTCGGTTGCGTTGCGCAGGTAGGCGTCGATTGCAGCACGACTGAACCGTCGGACGCCACCGATCCAAAGCGGGGTTATGTGGCCTTCTGCGATGAGCGTCTCAACCTGGCGTTCCGAGACGTCGAGGTATCCGGCCAGCCGCTTCAAAGTGAGGAGCTTCTCAGGCGGAGCTTGCTGAATCGCCTCCACCAAATCTCTCAGCTCGTCGAGCTTCTTGCTGATCTCCGCAGGGTGCGGTATCATATCCATCGTCCTTATTGCGTCTGTGCTTCCGGCCAGACACTTCGAGAAAGGCTCGCCATGCGACGGCGGGCCTTTCCTATTTCAGGACGCTATGGGTGTGCCAGCCGGAAGCGATACAAGGCGTTTATCGTGCGTCCGGCTGCAATAAAAGGGGAGAGCAAGGCCAATCGGTTTACGCGTCCGGAAGATCCGGAACCTCCGGAAAATCCGGAAAATCCGGTTCCAGAAGACCATGCTCCCTGATCAATCGGATCGTATATTCGCGGATATCGGGCGTTACGTATCGATCAATCCATCTTCGCAGCCACAATCGATACGTAGGCAGAGATTGGCGCCCACCCGGCATCCCAAGTTTCTTTTGGAGTTGCTCGCGCCGAATAGCAGGCCACGTATCGGTTCCCATGACGGTCTTTATCTCATCCTGAAGCTGAGTGGGCAAGTCCGAGTCCTTCATCTGCTCCACGATCGCCCACGCTATTATAGTACCTGTCTCTGACCGTGCGAGCCGACCGCCCATTAACTGTAGGGTCTCCGGGGAAATTGCTGAATCCCACCCGATCCTTGAAGGTACTCCTAAGTCCCCCGTCGTCCCCGGAGCTGATTCTTGTATGTCGGCCGTCTCCGGAGGAACTTGAGAACCTTCCTCTGTCTCCGAGTCTGACTCCGGCCCGTCCGCAGTCTCCGAAGGAGCTTCTGAGCTATCTGATGTCCTAGGAACTGATTCCCGCCTGTCCGCGGCCTCTAAGGGAGCTCCCGACTCTGATTCTCTCTCTGGGGGTAGCTCCCGGGTGGCGGCAGTCTCCAAAGGAACTCGTGAGTCACCCGCTGCCTCCGACTCTGACTCCGGCCTCTCCGCGGTCTCTAAAGGAGCTCTTGCGCCCCCCGCCGGTCCCAGAGCTGATTCCGGCTTGTCCTCACTCTTCAAAGTAGCACCCGAGTCCGAGGGAGACCGCGAATCGATTTCTGTCTCTGACGAGAACACGTCAGAGACATCGTCGGGAATAGCGTCTATAGGAGCGGCTGGAAAACATTCCAGCACGACCGACAGGTCCGCTCGACGCCGCAATTCTGCGTCGATCGCTTCTGTGATCAACTGATGTCTCCGGTCATCCCTTTCCTGCTCAATGCCTTGGTGGTGTCGGTCCAGCGTAAATGTGCGCTCGAACCAACGAGCGTCCTCCTCGTCTCGAATGGCCTCGAGTTCACTAGTGGACATATGGGCCATGCGGCGCAGCAACTCTTCTTCGTGATACTGCATCGTTTATCCTCGATTTGCATTGCTTGAATGTACTTGTCTATTGGACAAACGAGCAATTACTGACTACATTTTATAGAACCTATCCGGGGGATCAGTGAAGCAACCGAACGTTATCACCGCGACGGAAGCGGCGCGGGAAAAGGGCTGCAACCGCAGAACGATTTATGAGGCGGCGAACCGTGGCGAGCTCGGGGATGCCCGGATCGGTCGGAGCCGCCTCATATTCAAGGACGGGCGTTACGATGAATGGCAGCCCCAGGAGCGCGGTCGCCGGGTCAGCGCACAGACAGACGTGGGAGAATAGCTATGGCGAGGCTTCGCAAGATTGGCAAGGGCGGCCATTACTACATCGTCTTCTACGATTCGGAGCGCAAGCCGAAGGAAAAGTCTGTGCCGCTCAAGACGACGCGAAAGGATGTCGCGATGAAGAAGTTCACCCGCAAGCTTGCGGAATACGAGCGCGGTGAGCTCGACCCGTGGGGACAGCGCAAGGGACGGACGGAAGTAACCGCGAAGGTCGCCGTGGAACGCTTCCTCAAACACTGCAAACAACATAATCGCCCAAAGACGGTGAAGGCATATCGGTCGGCGCTGGAAACGACGCTCTTGTCCGCACTTCCCGCCGGAATCGGTATCGCACACATTGACGCGTCGCACCTTTATCCCCTACTGTACGGCGCGAAGCACTTTCGCACGGGCGAGCCGCTAAAGCCGGCGACACTCCGCTACCGTTACCGGCACTTCGCCGGGTTCTTCTCGTGGTGCAAGGACGCAGGGTTGGTCAAGGATAACCCCGTCGATAACGTGAAGCGCCCGAAAGATGGGGAGCGAATCCCGGAGTTTCTGACCCCGGCGCAACTGGAGCGGCTACTACGCTGCATCGACGCGGATTATGAATTGAACGTCGCCGGCGGCCACGCTCGCGACGGGGAAGTGCTCTGGCTAAAGGACTTGATCTTGCTCGCCGTCAATACGGGGCTTCGGATGGGCGAATTGGTTTCGCTCCGGTGGCAGGACGTAGACTTCGACAGCGGGTTCGTCACGATCCGCAACCGCGAAGACTTCCAGACGAAAAGCGGCAATGAACGGACGATCCCCTTGTCGTCACAGGCAGTAGACATCCTCCGCAGGATCGATCGGAAGCGGGAGGATCAGCACGACGGGTTCGTGCTCACGGGCATCGCTGGTGCTCCACTGAATCCCGAATATGCCAGCAAGCGGTTCAAGCATTACGTCCGCAAGGCGAAGCTGCCGGAAATCATCCGCTTTCATTCGCTCCGACATACGTGTGCATCGTGGCACGTGCAGCGTGGCGTTCCGCTTTCGGTAGTTCAGGCAATTCTCGGTCACTCCAGCATACAGGTCACCGAGCGGTACAGTCACCTTGCGCCCGACGTGATGACTGCAGCGGTGCGGAGTACGTTCGGGTAGGCAAAACCGGAAATCTCATTTCCGATATATTTCCGGTTGTTCCGCACTCCCTTGCAAGAATCTGCATTTTTAGCCCGTTTGGGCCTATCATATCTTACACATACCACAAAGCCCCGAATCGGCGTTTTTGACCGTTTCGGGGCTGTTTTTGGGGTGGGCCCGGCAGGATTTGAACCTGCGACCAATCGATTATGAGTCGACTGCTCTAACCACTGAGCTACGGGCCCGAGGTTGCCAAAATACGGCGATCAGGGGCATGGGTTCAATCGGCGGCGG
>Ga0079225_10000202_pt1 | contig 31712 bp, 26 predicted proteins | sample Poulit2012_FD_76344 | JGI IMG/M metagenome (GOLD analysis project Ga0079225, IMG submission 76344) | Agricultural soil microbial communities from Georgia to study Nitrogen management - Poultry litter 2012 | ecosystem: Environmental > Terrestrial > Soil > Agricultural land | place: USA: Georgia... | reverse complement strand
TTTTCCCTCCAGAGCGTGGTTGCCGGGTGGAGCCAGGGAATACCCGAGCACCCGGTGGGGTCTCGATTGCTGATTTCGATCCCACCCGAGTTGGGATACGGGCCTAACGGTGGCAATCCGGACGCCGGGATCGGCGCGCAGGACACGATCGTCTTCGTCGTTGACATCATCGATGCGGTCAATCCCGATGAGACAGTCGCCGACGCGAGCCCGACCGGAACTGAGGATCTGCCCGTGATCATCGACGGTGATCTGGGCGAGCCGGCGGCCGTGAGCGTGGCCGACGACGCCGCTGAACCGGTGGAACCCGAGGCGCTGGTCCTCGCCGAAGGCGACGGTGCCTCGTTGAGCCCCGGAGACGCCGTCGTCGTTGCTTACTCGGTCTCTACCTGGAACAACACGGCCCAGCAATCGACCTGGCCGCAACTGGATGATGGCGCCACCGGCCCCGAGTTGGCCCACCTGGGCCAGGGGTACTGGCAGGACCTGCTGATCGATGTTCCGGTGGGCTCCCGGGTGCTGGTGACGTTGCCGGCCAGCGAGAACGGGGACCCGATGGCGCTGGTGGCCGATGTGCTGCTGGCACACTCCCAGTAGCCTGAAATACCGCTTCCGCAGCCAGATCGACACTCTGAGGAAGATGACGCCCAGCCTGCCCATGTCACGACGCACCTGCCGGAAGCTGTCAGATCGGAACCCTCGGTCGGCACCCAGGTGTTCCTGCAGGTGGCGCCGCTGCTGGGCCGCGCCCCCCGCGTCCCTCGCTCACCCGAAAATAGGGCTAGGCTTGGGGCAGCTCACCGAAGACCGTACGACGTCGGAAGGCATCACCATCGTGTCCTCCTCTCCCACCCGGAGACCTCACCGCCGAAAGGTCGCCCTCGGCGGCCTGGGGTTGGTCATGACATTGCTGTTGGGCGCCTGCTCATCCGAGCAGGTACAACGTGGCTGGTTGCCCGGCCCGGAGGGGATGACCGAACACACCGACACATTGGTGAAGTTCTGGGTCGATACCTGGATTGCTGCGCTGCTGGTCGGCTTGCTGGTCTGGGGCCTGATCATCTGGTGCGTGATCGTTTACCGCAAGCGCAAGAACGACAACACCCTGCCGGTGCAGCTGCGCTACCACCTGCCGCTGGAGTTGCTCTACACCTTCGTCCCGATCGTGATGGTCGGGGTGCTGTTCTTCTACACCGTGGAGATCCAGGACGCCCAGACCGACACCTCGGCCGAGGCCGATGTGCATGTGGAGGTCGTGGCCCGGCAGTGGTCCTGGGACTTCAACTATGTCGATGAGGATGTCTACGACGCCGCCGACATGGCCCTGGAGCAGAACAGCGACGATTACGGCGACGCCAACATCGTGCCGGAGGAGGACCTGCCGAGCTTGGTCGTGCCGGTGGATCAGACGGTCGAGTTCACGCTCCGCAGCCGGGACGTGGTGCACTCCTTCTGGGTGCCGACCCTGCTCTACAAGCTGGACATGATCCCGGGGGAGACGAACGTCTTCCAGATCACCCCGGGCGTGGAGGGCACCTACATCGGTAAGTGTGCCGAGCTGTGCGGGGAGTTCCACGGTTACATGTTGTTCAATCTTGAGGTGGTCTCCCAAGAGGAGTACGAGGAGCACATCGCAGCGCTGGAAGAAGCGGGTAACACCGGGCAACTGGATAGCTCCCTGGACCGCACCTCGATCCCGGCAGGCACCCAGATGCCAGGCGAAAGTGAGGAAGACTGATGGCCGTCGACGAGCGCGACTCCCGGGCCGTGACCGAGGAGGAGAGGCCCTCTGGCGTCCCCGGTCTGGCCCCCCGGCGCCGTGGGCTGGGGCTGGCCTCGCTGCGCTGGGTGACCACCACCGATCACAAGGTGATCGGCAACCTGTACATGGTGACGTCGTTCATCTTCTTCTTGATCGGCGGACTGCTGGCGATGATCATCCGCGCCGAGCTGTTCGAGCCGGGTATCCAGGTGGTGGAGAGCGCCGAGCGGTACAACCAGTACTTCACCATGCACGGCACGATCATGCTGCTGTTGTTCGCGACGCCGCTGTTCGCCGGGTTCGCCAACGCGATCATGCCGTTGCAGATCGGTGCCCCAGATGTCGCCTTCCCGCGGCTGAACATGTTTTCCTACTGGCTGTTCAGCCTCGGCGGCATCATCGCGATCTCCGGGTTCTTCACCCCCCAGGGGGCAGCCAGCTTCGGCTGGACGGCCTATACGCCGCTGTCCTTGGAGAGTTATTCCCCTGGGGCAGGTGGTGACTTATGGATCACCGGACTGATCATGACCGGTTTCGGCACAATCTTCGGTGCGGTGAACTTCATCGCCACCATTCTGGCCATGCGCGCACCGGGGATGACGATGTTCCGGATGCCGATCTTCACCTGGAACGTGCTGCTCACCTCAATCCTGGTGCTGATGGCCTTCCCGATCCTGGCCGCAGCCCTGTTCGGGCTGCTGTCCGACAGATTGCTGGGATCGCAGATATTCGCTGCCGAGAACGGCGGTGCGCTGCTGTGGCAACACTTGTTCTGGTTCTTCGGCCATCCCGAGGTCTACATCATCGCGTTGCCGTTCTTCGGCATCGTCTCCGAGATCCTGCCGGTCTTCTCCCGCAAACCGATCTTCGGCTACAAGGGCCTGGTGTTCGCGACAGTGGCGATTGCCGGACTCTCGGTCACCGTCTGGGCGCACCACATGTACTCCACCGGTCAGGTGCTGCTGCCGTTCTTCGCCGTGATGACCATGTTGATCGCGGTGCCCACCGGGGTGAAGTTCTTCAACTGGGTCGGCACCATGTGGCGCGGCAAGCTGACCTTCGAGACGCCGATGCTGTGGGCGATCGGATTCCTGGTGACCTTCCTCTTCGGTGGTCTGACCGGAGTGATCCTGGCCAGCCCGCCGCTGGACTTCCAACTGCAGGACTCCTACTTCGTGGTGGCCCACTTCCACTACGTGGTCTTCGGCACGGTGGTGTTCGCGATGTTCGCCGGCTTCTACTTCTGGTGGCCCAAGTTCACCGGGAAGATGCTCAATGAGCGACTCGGCAAGATCCACTTCTGGTTGCTGTTCTTTGGTTTCCACGGCACCTTCCTGATCCAGCACTGGCTGGGTGCGATGGGTATGCAACGCCGAATCCCGGACTACCTGCCCGAACCGGACTTCGTCTGGATGAACCAGTTGTCCACCATCAGCGCGTTCGTGTTGGGCCTGTCCACCCTGCCGTTCCTGTGGAACGTCTACCGCACCTGGCGGAACGCGCCAAAGGTGACCATGGACGATCCGTGGGGTCACGCCAACTCCCTGGAGTGGGCGACGTCCTGCCCGCCGCCACGGCACAACTTCGTCAGCCTGCCGAGGATCCGCTCCGAACGCCCGGCCTTCGACCTGCACCACCCGCAGGTAGCGGCCCTGGACTATATCGAGCCCGATCCGGATGTGCTGGAGAAGCTGTACGGGGACCCGGAGAGTTCACGGGAGGCCGCCGCGCCCGGGAAGGATAAGGGATGAGCGACACAGTCACCGACGACGCACACAGTGAGGTCAAGCCTTACCGGTGGGCTCGCAAGCCCCTGGGTATCGAGGCGTGGCTGTTCATCGGCCTGGTCGGGTTCTTTATTCCGGTGGTCCTGCTCTACGGCTTCTGGTCCGGCTGGGAGCCGGTAGGCAGCCTTGCTCTGGCCGGATTAGCCCTGATGTGGGGCATGGTGGGCTTCTACCTGGTCCTGCAGGGGAAGAAGGTCAGCCCCCGCCCGGAGGACCACCCACACGCTAACGTCGACGATCACCCCGGTGAGGTGGGCCATTTTGCCCCGTGGAGCTGGTGGCCGTTTGTGATCGGTATCGCGGTCACGTTCGTCTTCGTTGGATTGGCCCTGGGGTGGTGGCTGGTCTACATCGGCGGCGCGATCGCGCTGATCGGCTTGGTGGGGCACATCTTCGAGTTCAGCCGGGGACCGCACGCGCACTGAACACGCGCGCGGGCCCCGCCGCACCCGGGAAGACTCCTAGACACTCCTAGACTGAGCGTTCCGCTGGCCTCCGGCGAGACAACGCACAAGCTCCAGCGATACAACGCACAAGAGCCGTCCGAGCATCGCTCGGACGGCTCTTGTCGTATCGCGGGCTGTCTCAGACCGTGCTCTGGGCCCGGGCACGCTGCAGACGGGAGGCGACGTCCTGCCAGTTCACGATGTTCCAGAACGCCTTGACGTAGTCGGCCTTGACGTTGAGGTAGTCGAGGTAGAAGGCGTGCTCCCACATGTCCAGCATCAGCAGCGGGGTGATGCCTACCGGCACGTTGGCCTGCTGGTCGAACAGCTGGAAGACCAGTGCCCGGCCTCCGACGGAGTCCCAGCCGAGCACCGACCAGCCCGATCCCTGGATACCGGTGGCGTTCTGGGTGAAGTGAGTCTTGAAGTTCGCGAACGACCCGAACTGGTCCTTGAACAGTTCGGCAACCTCGCCGTCGGGCTCGCCACCGCCGTCGGGGGAGAGGTTGTTCCAGAACACGGTGTGGTTGATGTGACCGCCCAGGTTGAACGCCAGGTTCTTCGAGAGCATGTTCACCGCCCCCAGGTCATCGGCCTCGCGAGCCTCGGCCAGCTTCTCCAGGGCGGTGTTGGCACCGGTCACATAGGTGTTGTGGTGCTTGCTGTGGTGCAGCTCCATGATCTTTCCCGAAATGTGCGGTTCGAGTGCCGCATAGTCGTAGGGAAGATCAGGGAGTGTGTACTGCGCCATGTGAACCTCCAAGTCGTGCCTGGCACGGTCGGTCCGTACCATCGCTGTTCGCCTGTTCCGTCCCTATCACCGGACGGTGACGGCTACCCTTCCACCGTAGTCGCAGATCAGTGGCCGCGCTCGGGCAGCTCACCGTGGGGCGCGTCGCCCTGGGCGTCCACTTCGACCGGGCTCTCACCTTCGGCGTCGAGAACCTCTGGTTCAGTGTGGTGGCTCTCGGCAGCCAGTTCTGCCGGCGTGACTGCTTCGACCCGGTCTTCGTAGAAGAAGCGCGAGAGCCGCTGCCGCAACCGGTCCAGACGGTAGCCGGGGCGGCGTACCCCGTTCTCGTCCTCGGCGGGATCGATCTCCAGTGGGCGGTTGGCCTCGTAGTCCACGAGGGTCCAGCGCTCATACTCATCGAGGGGCTGGTGCACCTCCATGAACTCGCCGGAGGCGAATCGCACAATGCGGCCACTCTCGTGTCCGTGCAACACGATCTCCCGGTCCTTGCGTTGCAGGCCGATACACAATCGTCTGGTCACCAGGAATGCCACAACCGGTAGCACGAAGAAGAGTATTCGGAACGTGTACGTGACCGCGTTCAGTGAGACGAAGAAATGCGTCGCGATGAGGTCGTTGACCCCGGCACCGAATAAGACGAGTGTCGCTGCGACCGCCGCGACTCCCAGTCCGGTGCGCACGGGTGCGTTCCGCGGGCGGTCCAGGACGTGGTGCTCGCCGGTGTCCTTGGTCACGAACCTCTCGAGGAAGGGGTAGAGCGCGAAGAAACCGAGGATGACGCCGGGCACCAGCACTCCCGGCACCAGGATATTCAGGGACAAGGTATAGCCGAAGATGACGATCTCCGACCCCCCGGGCATCAGCCTGGTTGAGCCTTCGATCGGGATGATATACCAGTCGGGTTTGGCGCCGGCTGCCACGAGTGAGGGGTCATAGGGACCGTAATTCCAGACGGCATTGATTCCCATTGTCGCGCCCATCACGGCCAGGAAGCCGAAGACGATGAAGAAGAAGCCGCCGGCCTTGGCCATGTACACCGGGAACAGCGGATATCCCACGACGTTCTTGTTCGTGCGTCCGGGCCCGGGGTACTGGGTGTGCTTATGCCAGAACACCAGGAACAGGTGGACTGTGACCAGGGCAAGGATCAGCCCGGGGACCACCAGGATGTGCAGGGTGAACAGCCGCGGAATGATGTCGGTACCGGGGAACTCTCCGCCGAAGAGCCCCAGGCTGATGTAACTGCCGATGATCGGGATGCTCTTGACGATCCCGTCGATGATCCGCAGGCCGTTGCCGGACAGCACGTCATCCGGCAGTGAGTACCCGGTGAAGCCGGCTGCCATGCCGAGGACGAGCAGGGTGAACCCGACCAGGTAGTTCAGTTCCCGGGGTTTGCGGAAGGCGCCGGTGAAGAACACCCGCATCATGTGCACCACGATCGCTGCCATGAACAGCAGCGCCGCCCAGTGGTGGATCTGACGCATCAGCAATCCGCCACGGACGTGGAAGGACATGTAGGTGGTCGAGGCCATCGCCTCCGACATCTCCACCCCTTGCATGCTCACCGGCAGTGCGTCCTCGGGGTAGGTGGTGTGCGCCATGCTCGGGACGAAGTACATCGTCAGGAAAATGCCGGTGAGGATCAGCACGATGAAGCTGTACAGCGCGATCTCGCCGAGCAGGAAGGACCAGTGGTCCGGGAAGAGTTTCCGAGCCAGGCCCTTGACCATCTTCGCCGCACCGACGCGGGTGTCCAGGAAGTCACCGGTAGCGGCAGCAGCCTTCGGAGGCTTGCGCTGCTGTTGCTCCTCAGTGGGGGCCGCAGATGCCGCGGTGCTCATCGTTCACGCTCCCAGAAACTCGGGCCGATCGGCTCATTGAAGTCGGCTTGGGCGTACAGGTAGCCCTCGTCGTCGACGGCGATCGGCAACTGCGGCAACGGACGTTTAGCTGGGCCGAAGACGACCTTGGCCTGGTCGGTAATGTCAAAGGTGGACTGGTGACAGGGGCAGAGCACGTGGTGGGTCTGCTGTTCGTACAGGGCCACAGGGCATCCGACGTGGGTGCAGATCTTGGAGTAGGCGATGATGCCGTCGTAGGTCCACCCCTGGCGTTCCTCGGGCTCCTTGAGGATCCTGGGATCGACTCGCATCACGATCACCACGGCCTTGGCCTTTTCATTGTGCCAGTCGGGCAATTCCTCGATCTGGTACGGCATGACGTGCACGATTCCGCCCTGGGTGACATCGGCGGCTCTCAACCGCGAACCCAGCGGGTCGTGCGCGAGATACACGTACTCGGTGTCTTCGCTGCCGTCCGAGCGAGTGACGGTCCGCGGTGCCCAGGCGGTGCGGCGGAACCTGTCGATGTCCCAATCCGCGCTGAGACCGCCGACGAATGGCACCAGGAAGGTCAGCGGTGCTAGCAGCACGGCGCCCCCGAGGGCGCCCTTGAGCAGTGGTCGGCGGGCAACTCCCGACTCCCGCGCACCGTCGGCGAGCATTTGTACCGCTTCGGCGCGAGTCTGATCGTCGCTGCGCTGCTCGTGGCGATCCTCCGCGCGTTCGACGTCGGACATCAGTGTCTTGGCCCAGTGCACCGCACCGACGCCGATGCCGAGCATCCCGATCCCCAGCCCGAGTCCGAGACTGAGGTTGGACCAACGCAGCGTCTCTACGCTGGTCGTCTCCTGAACAGGGAAAGCGAAGAAGCCGACGATTCCGCCGATCGTGGCGAGAATGGAGATCCCGAAGATGATCACCACCTGCCACTCGGCGCGTTTCGCGGCTACCGGGTCCTGATCGGCAAGACGGTGGCGGTGCGGCGGAAGGCCGGGGTTGGTGAAGCGGTCGGGCAGGTCGTTCCCGCTGTTTTGCCCGTTGGCCAACTCTGTGCCGGTGTCCGGGTTGTCACGGTGTTGGGTGGTCATGAGGAACGCGCTCCGATCCAGATCGCGAAACCGATCAGACCGCCGATGCCGACCAGGAACACCCAGACGGCCTCGGAGCCCGGGCCCAGCGAGCCCAGGGTGAGACCGCCCGGGTTGGGCTCACGTTGCTCAGCCATGTAGGCGATGATGTCGCGCTTTTCCTCGGGCGTCAGCGTGGCATCGTTGAACACCGGCATCGACTGCGGTCCGGTGGCCATCGCCTCGTACATCTCGATCGGTGTGGAATCGTTCAGTGCCGGTGCGTACTTGCCGTCGGTCAGCGCTCCGCCCTCGCCGACGGCGTTGTGGCACATCGCGCAGTTGGTGCGGAACAGCAACATCCCGTTCGGGGCATCGCCCAGTTCTGGATCCACCTGCTCGGGGCTGGGGATGGCCGGCCCGGGGCCGAGTGAAGCGATGTAGGCAGCGACGTCGTAGGCCTGCTGCTCACTGAGCTGGGGGTCCTTGGCCTCGGCCTGCGGGGCGTTGGCGGCCATCGGCATCCGGCCGGTGACCACCTGGAAGTGGACCGATGCGGCCCCGACCCCGATGAGTGAGGGCGTGGTAGCCGTGCCTTCGGCGTCCGGGCCGTGGCAGGTGGCGCAGTTGGTGATGAAGATCCGCTCACCTTCTTCGGCGCTGGCGTTGACCGCTTGGTCCGCCTCGGCCGATGTGGGAGCGACTGCGGCGTAGATCCCGCCCATGGTCAGCAGCGCCAGCATCATCAGGACCACCGGTGCTGCCCGGTGCCTTCTCTTCGCCGCGAGTGCCTTCACGATGTGTCTTTCCTTTGGATGGTGCGAACGGGATGCAGGTAGGAGGTCCGGTGAGCTATTGCAGGAAGTAGATGATGAAGAACAGGGCGATCCAGATGGCATCGACGAAGTGCCAGTAGTAGGAGATCGTGATCGCTGCCGTCTCCTCCTGCTGGGTGAACCGCTTGGTGGCGAACGACCGGCCGATCACGAACAGGAAGGCGATCAACCCGCCGATGACGTGCAGCCCGTGGAAGCCAGTGGTGATGAAGAAGACCGAACCGTAGGTCGAGTTCGCGATGGTCATGTTGTGCTCGACCAACTCGGCGTACTCGAAGATCTGCCCGGCGATGAACAGTGAGCCGAGGATGTAGGTCAGGATGTACCACTCGTTCATGCCCCACTGGCGCACCTGCCACAGGGCGCCGCTGCGCCGGCGCTGGCGCCGTTCGGCTGCCCATACCCCGAACTGACAGGTCACCGAGCTGCTGACCAGGATGATGGTGATGGTCAGGGCCCAAGGAACGTTCAGGACGTTGGTGCCCTCGGCCCAGTTCTCCGGGCCGGCCACCGAACGGTGGGTGAAATACATCGCGAACAGGCCGGCGAAGAACATCAGCTCGCTCGCCAGCCAGACGACGGTCCCGATGACGACGACGTTGGGCCGCTTCACGCTCACATGCGTGGAGTTGGAGGCAGAAGTTGCAGACGACACCCTGTCATTATGGCTGCTCCGGAGAGTGCGCGGGGACGCTGGCGTGCGCGTTTTGAGACTTTGCGCATGGTGGTGGGCAAAATCGGTGCTCTGTGGCGCTGACCAGGAACAATGTCATGACGTCTGCGGGCCCGCGCGTCATGTCGATTCCGGTCGCCGGTCCGCATTGGAGCCCAGGACCGAGTCCGTCGGCAGAACGCATTAGCATGGGCTCAACAGACCGGGCCCCGGATCGGGTCCACCGCAACCGGGAGGATGAGGATGACTGCCGCAGAGCACGGCGCGGGCACACAGAGCAGCCGGGAAACGGCCTCGGTGCTGCTGTACAGCGATGATTACACCACCCGGGAGAAGATTCGCACCGCGACCGGGCGTCGTGCCTCGGTGGACACCCCGCTGATCGAGTGGACCGAGGCCGCCACCCACGAGGCAGTCCTGGACTATGTCCACCACGGGGACTTTGATCTGCTGATCCTCGACGGTGAGACCGGCAAGCTCGGCGGGATGGGCCTGTGCCGCACGCTGAAGAGCGAGGTGTACCAGTGCCCGCCGGTGATGGTGACGATCGCCCGCGCCCAGGATGCCTGGTTGGCCTCCTGGTCGGAAGCCGAGGCGGTACTCACCTACCCGCTCGACCCGTTCGAGGTTCAGGAAGCGGTCGCGGGGATGCTCCGCGAGGGCAGCGCACTGAGCACCCGGAGCTGAGCCGGTCGATGACCGAGCAGACGTGGCCGGACCTGATCACCCAGTTGATCGAGGGACATGACCTCTCCCTGGAGCAGGCCGAATGGGCGATGGACCAGGTGATGGCCGGGCAGACCCAGCCCACAGTGCTGGCTGGCTTCCTGGTGGCGCTGCGCGCCAAGGGTGAGGTGGTGCCGGAGATCCGAGGGTTCGCGGCCTCGATGCTGGCGCACGCGGTGCCGGTGCAGGTGCCGGGAGCATGTCTGGACCTGGTGGGCACCGGCGGGGACCGGCACCACAGTGTGAACATCTCGACGATGGCCGCACTGGTCGTTGCCGGCACGGGCCGGTCGGTGGTCAAGCACGGCAACCGCGCGGCGTCCTCCTCCAGCGGGTCCGCCGATGTGCTCGAGGCGTTGGGCGTACGGCTCGACCTGCCACCGGAACGGGCCGGTGAGGTGCTGCAGGAGGCCGGCATCACCTTCCTGTTCGCCACGTTGTTCCACCCCTCCTTCCGGCATGCCGCCACTGCCCGCCGGGACCTGGGGATCCCGACTGCGTTCAACGTGCTGGGGCCGTTGACCAACCCGGCCCGGCCCCGTGCGGGGGCGATCGGCGTCGGGAACCGTGCGATGGCCCCGATCATGGCCGGCGTGATCAGTGACCGAGGCGACCGTGCCCTGGTGTTCCGCAGCGAAGACGGCCTCGATGAGCTGGCCCCGACCGCGGCTGCGCAGATCTGGGAGGTCAGCGACCTTACCGGGGGCAAGGTCGTTCCCCAGCGTCTGGACCCGGTGGCCGAACTCGGCCTGGCTCCGGCAACTTTGGCGGACCTGCGCGGTGCCGATGCCTCGTTCAACGCCACGGTGGCCCGGGAGGTGCTCAGCGGGCGGGGCGGGGCCGTGCGCGACGCCGTCGTGCTGAATGCGGCTGCCGCGCTGGTGGCTGACGGGTACCTACCCGGCACCGACGAAGGGGATCTCGTGGACCGGCTCCACTCCGGGATGCAATGGGCCGCGGCCGCGATCGACGACGGGCGGGCCGCAACCGTCCTGGAGAAATGGGTGGCGGTCACCTCCTCCTGACCCCGGGGTGAGCGGGGCGGCGGAACGGGTCACATCCCGAGGGAGAAGGCGCTCTCCAGGTCGTGCTGGGAGAACGTCTGGAAGGCGATATAGGTCTGGGTCCGAGTGACGCCGGGGACCTTGCTGATCCGGTCGGCGATGATGCCGGCCAGCTCCTCATGTTCGCGTACTCGGACCATGGCGATCAGGTCGATGTCCCCGGTGACCGAGTACACCTCCGAGACCCCGCCGATGTCGGCGACCTCCTGGGCGGCTTCGGGGATGCGGTCGGCGGTCACGTCGATGAGCACAATCGATGTCAGCATGTCTCCTCCAGTTCTGGGCCGCTACCGGCCCTGCTGCCCTCCTCCATCATGCCGTGTTCGAGTCCGTCGCGGCCGATCGTCTCGGACAGTGACGGCCCGAGGGCTGCCCGCTCCAGGAATCTCCGATCGCGCGTGGCAGCAACACCCAGGTCACCCCGGAACCGGCTTGCTCCCGCCAGCGGCATCGCCCAGCCCTGGCCGGAATCGCTGCGCCATTCGATCAGCCGGGTGCCGTCCTGCTCCAGCCAGGTGGCCAGCAACTCGGTCTCTTCGGCACTGGCCCGGCCGCGCAGGTCGCGGGGTTCGGGCACGTGCTCAGCCCCTGCCACCAAGGCCTGAACCGCAGCCATCGGGTCGCTACCGGGACGGCTGTCACCAGAGGCGGCCAGACGCCCGTACCGCAGCACCATGATCTCCCAGCCCCCACCGGTACGCGGCCGTGCGGCGATCACCTGCGTGGCATCGCGTAGCGGGGCCAACCGTTCACTGCGGGCCGCCCCGCGCAGAAAACCAGCCAGTCGGTCTCGGTGCACCGCGGCCTCCTCATACCGCTGGTCGCGGGACAGCCGGGCGATCGTTCGGTGGGCGGGCACTACCACTGCGTCGGCTGCACCGGCCAGTACCCGGGCAGCGGTGGCCACGACCTGGGCATACCCGCTGTCGGCCTGCACGCACGGTGCCGAGCACCGGCCCAGTTCGGCCAGCACACACGCACTGGCCCCCGGACGAGGTTCCCGGGGCAGCCGAGCGGTGCAGGTGCGCAGGCCGATCACGCTCTGCAACAGCTCCTGAGCCTCTTGTGCGGCGCGCCGGGAGGGGAACGGCCCGATGGCCCGGTCCGCCGCAGTCAACGGCACCGAGCGCACGATCGACAACCGGGGATAGGTCTCCTCGGTCAACCGCAACCACGCGGCACGCTCGGGGAATCGGGAACGGCGGTTATAGGCAGGCCGGTGTTCGGCGATCAACCGCAACTCACGCACCTGCGCTTCTACAGTGGTGGCGCAGATGATCGGGTGCACCGCGGTGGCCAGGTCCACCATCTCCCCGATCCGGGAGCGCTTCTCCGCCGCGGTGAAGTAGCTGCGCACGCGGCGGCGTAAGTTGGCTGCAGTACCGATGTAGAGCACCCGGCCATCCGGCCCGATGAACTGGTATACCCCCGGATCGTTCGGGAGCCCATCGGCGAGAGCGGATTTGCGGCGCCTGGCGGCCGGTACCGGATCGGTCGCTGTGGCCAGGTCCTCCAGATGCGTCACGCCCAGCGGCGCCATCCGGGCCAGCAGGGCGTGCAGCACATCGACCGTTGCCTGCGCATCGGCCAGCGCGCGGTGTTCGGGCGTGACCGAGGCGCCGAACAGAGCGGCCAAGGTGGCTAGCTTATGGTTCGGGGCCTCATCGCGGGTCACCACCTTCCGGGCCAGACGCACTGTGTCCAGCACTCGCGGGGCGGGCCAGGTCAGGTCCATCGAACGGGCGGCAGCTTTGAGAAAACCGATGTCGAAACCAGCGTTATGCGCCACGAGCACCGCACCGTGGGCGAACTCCAGGAACGAGGGCAGGACCGCTCCGATCGGCGGTGCCTGGACCACCATGGCGGTCGTGATTCCGGTCAGGACGCTGATCATCGCCGGGACCGGCACCCCGGCGTTGACCAGAGTCTGGAACTCACCGAGCACCTGGCCGCCACGGACCTTGACCGCGCCGATCTCGGTGATCGCGCTATTACCCGGGGAACCACCGGTGGTTTCCAGGTCGACCACCACGAAGGTCACCTCGTGCAAGGGGACACCGAGATCCTCGAACGAGGCTTGTACCGGGATTGCCCGGTGCTCTTGCGCGGTGGGGACAGGCTCGGGCACCGGCCGGCGCGGCCGGGCTGGGTGCGGGTGCTGGGGGGCCATCAATGCGAGGTTAGGCCCCGCCGCTGACATCGCCGGCCGGGACCGCGGGTACCGGGCGGCGATGATCAGCGGCCGGTAGTCAGATCGCCTCGCGTTCGGCGCGGGCCTTGGCGTAAAGGTTCTCCACGGCACTGCCGTAGTCGGCCAGGACCTTGGCCCGCTTCACCTTCATCGACGGGGTGAGGTAGTCGTTCTCGACGGTGAAGTCATCGATGAGCACGTCAAAACGCCGGATCGACTCGGCACGAGAGACCTTGGCGTTGGTGGCGTCGACAGCCTCCTGGAGCGCGGCCAGCACTTTGTCGTTCTTCGCGGCGTCGGCCACCTCGAGCTCCGGCAGACCGTTGTTGGACAACCAGTTCGGCAGCATCTCCCGGTCCAGGGTGATCACCGCGGCTACGAACGGCCGCTGATCGCCGACCACCACACATTGACTGATCAGGGGGTGGGAGCGTAGGGAATCCTCGAGCTGGGAGGGCACGACGTTCTTCCCGCTTGCGGTGACGATGATCTCCTTCTTCCGGCCGGTGATGCGCAGGTACCCGTCGGAGTCGATCTCACCGAGGTCACCAGTGCGGTACCAACCGTCGACGAAGGATTCGGCGTTGGCCGTGTCGTTGTTGTGGTAGCCCCGGAACACGGCGATTCCCCGGGCGAGGATCTCCTCGTCCTTGTCGATCTTCAGGTCCACCCCGGGAAGGGGGAGCCCGACGGTGCCCATCTTGGAGCGCTCGGGAACGTTGACGGTGATCGGAGCGGTGGTCTCGGTCAGCCCGTACCCTTCCAGGACGGTCAGGCCCACCCCGCGGAAGAAGTGACCGAGGCGCACGCCCAACGGCGCACCGCCGGAGATGGCGAACTCGGCCTGACCACCCAACGCGGTGCGGATCTTGTGCAGAACGAGCTTGTCGGCGACCTTGTGCTTCATCCGCAACCCGAGGCCAGCGCCACCGGTCTCCAGTGCCTGGGAGTAGGCCTGGGCGGTCGTGGCGGCCCAGCTAAAGATCTTTTGTTTACCACCGGCGGCCGCCTTCTGCTCCGAGGAGTTGAACACCTTCTCGAAGACCCGGGGGACGGACAGGATGAACGTCGGTCGGAACGTTGCGATATCGCGCATCAGGTTGGCGGTGTCGGCGGTGTGGCCAGCCGGTGCCCCCGCCGCGATGCACAGCACCTCCACGAACCGGGCGAAGACGTGGGCCAACGGCATGAACAGCAGGGTGCGGGAGCCGGGCTTGAGCACCTGGGCACCCAGCGCACCCACCGCATTGCGCGATAGCTCGACGAAATTGCCATGGGTGAGCTCGGCGCCCTTGGGTAGGCCGGTGGTACCCGAGGTGTAGATGATGGTGGCCAGGTCGTCGGTGCGGAGGGCGTCGTACCGGGCCTTGAGCACCTCATCGGTGACCCCGGCGCCCTGCTCGACCAGTTCATCCAGGGCGCCGTCGTCGATCGTCCAGACGTGCTCGACATTGCTGGCCGACTGCCGGGGAGCCTCGATTGGGGTGCCGTCGGATTCCACGGAGACGTCCTGGGCGTCGCCGGTGGGGGCATCCTCGCGCGCCTCGGTCACGACCTGACGGTGCTGGGCGTGCTCGACGAAGATCGCCTTGGCCCCGGAGTCGGACAGGATCCAGGCGGCCTGGTATGCCGAGGACGTCTCATAGACCGGCACCGTGACCGCACCGGCGTACCAGATCGCGAAGTCGATCAGGGTCCACTCCGCGCTGGTGCGGGCCATCAGCCCGACGCGGTCCCCGGCCTCGATCCCCGACGCGATCAGCCCTTTGGCGATCGCCCCGACCCGTTGGTGCATCTGGGCGGCACTGATCGGGGTCCAGCTGTCATTGGGTCCCGGCTTCTCCAGCAGGGTCCGATCGGGCTCCTGAGCAGCCCAATCTGCGAGCAGGTCCGGGATGGACATCTCCGGTGGGGTCTCAACGAGTAGCGGGCTGGTGCTGCGGTCCATGCTGGCTCCTGTGACAGTCGCGTTCAACTGTGCACACCTTAACCCGTGCGAGCTCAGACCACGGCGCCGTTGGGCCCCCCGCCCTCGTCTCGCCGGTGTGGTAGCCGCCACCAGATCGTGATCAGGCCGGCGACAGTGGCGACGACCCCGACGAAGTAGGCCCACGGCGGCGCTCCGGGCCAGAACACCAACAGCACCAGCAGGCTCATCGGGCCGCCGACCGCGCCGGTCCAGGGTAGAACGTTGCGGGGCTCGCGAGGCAGCACCGGCCCGGGGTCCGGGGGAGTGAAATGGCCCTCATCGTCCTCCTGGGGGGCATAGTCGCGCGGACCCGGAGCACCGGGATCGGCCAACGGCCCGAGCCTGGCGGTGATATCGGCCCATTGGCGGTCCAGATCGTCGGGTTCGGGCGACTCCGGTGAGGAGGTGGACATGGCCTGCACTGTACTGCCGGCGGGCACTAGAATCGCCCCCAGCCCCTGGGTCCACGGACCTCGGCATCGATCAGTAGGAAGGGACGTACCCATGTCCAATCAGAGGCCGATCCGCCGGATCGCACTGCTCACCGCGGGTGGATTCGCCCCGTGTCTGTCCTCGGCGGTAGCCGGTTTGGTCAAGCACTACAGCCGGGTGCTACCCGATGCGGAGATCATCGCCTACCAGTACGGCTACCACGGACTGCTGACGGGAACCTACACCGTCATCGATGAAGCAGCCCGGGCCGAGATCGAGGTCCTCTACAATTTTGGCGGCAGCCCGATCGGCAACAGCCGGGTGAAGCTGACGAACACCGAGGACCTGGTCAACCGCGGCCTGGTCACCGAGGGGCAGAACCCGCTTACCGTGGCCGCCGAGCAGCTGCGCACCGATCGGGTCGATGTGCTGCACACCATCGGTGGTGATGACACCAACACCACCGCGGCGGATCTAGCGGCCTACTTGGAGAGCAACGGTCATCACCTGACCGTGGTCGGCCTGCCGAAGACGATCGACAACGACATTATCCCGATTGCGCAGTCCCTGGGTGCGATCACTGCCGCCGAACAGACCTCACGGTTCGCCCAGAACATCATCGGCGAGCACCGCTCGAACCCGCGCATGCTGATCGTGCACGAGGTCATGGGCCGGCACTGCGGATGGCTGACCGCTGCGGCCGCGGCCCGGTACCGCACCTGGCTGGATACCCAACGGTGGAATCCCGCACTAGGCCTGTCCCGCGAGCGCTGGGACATTCATGCGGTTTTCCTCCCCGAACTCGCGATCGACATGAGGGCCGAGGCCACCAGGCTTCGCGGCATCATGGACGAGATCGGCAACGTGAACATCTTCCTGTCCGAAGGTGCCGGGGTGCCGGAGATCGTGGCCGAGTTGGAGGCCGCTGGTGAAGACGTTCCGCGCGACCCGTTCGGCCACGTGAAGTTGGATACGATCAACCCCGGCGCCTGGTTTGCCAAGCAGTTCGCCGGCCTGATCGGAGCGGAGAAGACGATGGTGCAGAAGTCGGGGTATTTCTCCCGGTCGGCGCCGTCCAACGACGAGGACCTCGCGCTGATCGAGGAGATGACCGACCTCGCGGTGCAGGCCGCCCAGCAGGGCACCTCCGGCGTCATCGGCCACGATGAGCAGAACGCTGATGCGCTCGGCGTCATCGAGTTCTCCCGGATCGCCGGTGGGAAGGCCTTCGACGTTTCCCAACCCTGGTTCGGGGCTCTGGTGCAGGACATCGGTCAAGACCTCATCCCCGCACCGCCGGTGGAGCACTGATCCGGCCCGATGTCCGAAAGGTGGGCGCCCGGGGCAGGGCCCGGTGGCATCGCGGGTACCCTGAGCAGGTGAGTGTATTGCCTGATCCCGCCATGCTCGCGGGCCTGGACCGGTGGCGCGAGTTGCCCGTAAAACAGCAACCGGCCTGGCCGGACGCCGAGGCCCTGCAGGCTGTGACCAAGAACTTGGCCGCCCAGCCGCCGCTGGTTTTCGCCGGTGAGGCAGACACCCTCCGCGAGCGCCTCGCCGGCGCTACCCGCGGGGAGGCGTTTCTGCTGCAGGGCGGAGATTGTGCGGAGACCTTCGGGGACCTGACCGCCGACAACATCCGGGACAAGATCAAGACGATCTTGCAGATGGCCGTGGTGCTGACCTATGGCGCATCGATGCCGATCATCAAGATGGGCCGGATGGCCGGGCAGTATGCCAAACCGCGCAGCGCGGACACCGAGACCCGCGACGGCGTTACCCTGCCGGCCTACCGCGGGGACATCATCAACGGACATGCGTTCACCGAGGAGGACCGCAGGCCCGACCCGGAGCGGTTGCTGCGCGCCTACCGCAACTCTGCGGCGACACTGAACCTGATCCGTGCCTTCACCGGCGGCGGTTTCGCCGATCTGCGCCTGGTCCAGGAGTGGAATCGCGGGTTTATGGAGAACCCGGCTTACGCCCAGTACGATGCCTTCGCCGCCGAGATCGACCGGGCGATCCGGTTCATGGAGGCCGCTGGCGCCGACTTCGATGCGTTGCGCACCGTGGAGTTTTTCTCCAGCCATGAGGGTCTGCTGCTGGACTATGAGCGGCCGCTGACCCGGATCGACTCCCGTACCGGACTGGCCTATGACTGTTCGGCGCACTTCCTGTGGGTGGGGGAGCGCACCCGTGACCTGGATGGCGCGCACGTGGACTACTTCTCTCGGGTCCGTAACCCGATCGGAGTGAAATTGGGGCCGACGGCGACCGGCGAGGACGCCATTGCCCTGATGGATGCCCTCAATCCCGACGGTGAACCCGGCCGGTTGACGTTCATCACCCGGATGGGCGCCGAGAAGATCCGCGATCGGCTCCCGGACCTGGTGGAGCAGGTCACCGCCGACGGGCGTCCGGTGGTGTGGGTCTGCGACCCGATGCACGGCAACGGATTCACTTCCTCCAACGGGTACAAGACCCGCCGATTCAGCGATGTTATCGACGAGGTCCGGGGCTTCTTCGAGGTGCACCGGTCGCTGGGCACCGTACCCGGTGGACTGCATGTGGAACTGACCGGCGATGATGTCACCGAGGTCCTCGGCGGCAGTGAACAGATCGATGACCATTCCCTGGCCACCAGGTACCAGACCCTGGTGGACCCGCGGCTGAACCATCAGCAATCCCTGGAGATGGCCTTCCAGGTCGCGGAGATGCTGCGGAACTGACCTGCGCTGGCGCCTCAGACCAGGCGCCTCAGACCACAGCGAGGGTGATCGTGGCGCCTCGAGGTGCCATCGCCCCGGGCTCGGGATCCTGGTCCCGCACCGTGTTGAAGAAGCCCCCGAGCACCTCATCTCGTTCGACGACGAACCCGGCCTCGACCAGGATCTCCTCGGCCCCGCTGTAGGTCTCACCGACCACGGACGGCACCTCGACCAGCTCCGGTCCCAGGGAGACCTCCAAGGTGATGGTGTCTCCGCGCAGCGCGTCGCCCTCCACGTCCTGGCTGATCACCTGGCCCTCAGGGACCTCATCGGAGTGCTCCCGTGCCCCGACCTGCACCTGTAGCCCGGCGCCCTCCAGCTCACTGACCGCCTCCTGCTCCGCAGCGCCGGTGACGTTGGGGACGGTCACTGGTTGGCGCCCGGCTGAGACGGTCAGCGTCACTGGGGTGTCGTGCTCGACCTCGGCCCCGGCCTCGGGGCTCACGGAGATGACCTGGCCCTCCTCGACGTCATCGGAGTACTCACTGGTGACGTCGGGTGTCCCGGAGAACTCGGCTGCCTCGATCTGGGCCAAGGCCTCATCTTCGGGAAGGTCGACCACCTCGGGCATGGTCACCATCAGCACCCCCCGGGAGACCACGACCGAGACCAGCGAGTCCCGGGCCAGTTCGGCGCCGGGCTGGGGATCACTGCTGATCACCTGTCCCTGCGGGACGCTGTCGTGGTGCTCTGCAGAACTCTGCACCCGCAACTCGGCGGCCTCGATCGCTGCCAGTGCCTGGGCCTCCTCCTCTCCGACGACGTCGGGCACGGTGGTGTATGAGCCGGGGCCGAGGAACAGGTACCACCATCCGGCACCCGCCGCGGCCAGGAGGAGCAGCAGGACAGCCAGGACGGCGGTGATCCGCCGCCTGCGGTGCCGGCGGCGCAACGCATCGATCTCGCGGCGGGGCTGGGCAGCGGTGACCGCGCCGATCGGCAGCGAGATCGTGCCGCCGTGGGCAGCGTGCTGTACCGACCGGGTCTCCTCGTCATCACCGGGCGCGGGCTCTTCGACCCGGTCGGTCCCCGGCGCCGGTTGGACCTCAGCGCGCTGACTCAGCTGCTCGGTGGTCAGGCCCGATCTCACCGTGCGTAGGAGTTCGGCCGCGATGGCTGCGTCCCGGGGCCGGTCCGCGGGCTCCCGTGCCGTCAGCGTGGTGACCAGTTCGTCCACAGACGAAGGCAGCCAGTCCCGTTCTGCCGACGGGGGCGGGATTGCTTCGTGGACGTGCTTATAGGCGATCTGAATCGGAGTCTCGCCCTCGAAAGGCTGGTGGCCGGTGAGCAACTCGTACAGCAACACGCCCACGGCGTAGACATCGGCACGGGCGTCGGCGACCCCGGAGGTGACGATCTCGGGGGAGAGGTAGGCCACTGTGCCCAGCAGCGTGCCGGTGGTCGCAGCAGTGGCCTCGGTGACCGCGCGGGCCAAGCCGAAGTCGGCTACTTTGATCCGGCCGTCGTCGGCGACTAGGACGTTCTCCGGTTTGATGTCCCGGTGCACCAAACCGGCTCGGTGGGCTGCGCCGAGTGCATCCAGGACCGCTGCGATGATGTCCAGTGCCTCACCGAGGCTGAAGGCCCCCCTGGACCGGAGCGCCTCACGCAGGTTGGTGCCCTGCACGTACTCCATCGTGAGGTAGCTGGTCTCGCCCTCGCTGCCCTGGTCGTAGACCCCCACGACACCTGGATGGGTGAGTCGCGCGGCGGCCCGTGCCTCTCGGCGGAACCGGGCTGCGACGTCGTGCCCCTCGGCCAGATGGGGGTGCATGACCTTCAGCGCTACTTGCCGGTCCAGGCGCCGGTCGACGGCCAGGTAGACCGTGGCCATCCCGCCGCGGGCGATCCGCGCGGCGACCTCGTACCGACCGTCGACCAGGCGGCCGAGCAGTGGATCGGTGTAGGTAGTCGCCATGGCCGAAGTCTAAAGCGACCCCGACCGGGCATCGGGACCTCAGGAAAAGCGTGTCATCAGTGTCTGCACGTTGGCGACGTACCGGCTGGTGTCGGAAAACATCCCGTTGCGTTCCACTGAGCCGGCGCCCTGGTAGTACCCGGCGATCGCAGTCGGCAGGTCATCGCTGGTGCGCTCCAGGGCACGCAGGATCGCCACCCCCGCGGTGACGTTGTCAAGCGGGTCCAGGAGGTTCAGCTGCCGTCCCACCAGGTCGCTGGCCCAGTCTCCGGCGGAGGGGATGACCTGCATGGTGCCGATCGCGTTGGCGGGGGAGACCGCATCCTGATTGAAACCGGACTCCTGCTGGGCCACGGCTAGGGCCAGCGCTGGGTCCACCCCCATTGAGGTGGCCACCTCTCGGACCATGTTCTGCATCTGGGCCTGACCGGGTAGGTCCATCGACAGCAGGGTGGCCTTGTTCTCGTTCGCCGCTGCGACGACGTCGTCGGGGTAGGTGTAGTGCAGGAACGTGTTGGGCACCAGCTGCTCGGCGGAGTCCGAGGAACTAGAACTGGCCGAGCTGCTGGAGCCGCCGGAGCTGCTGGAGCTACTCGAACTGCCGGGGATGGTCAGGGACTGACCGATCTGCAGCACGGCGTTGGAGTCCAGGTTGTTGGCTGAGACGATCTGGGAGACGGTGCTGCCGTATTGGCGAGCGAGGTCCCAGACTGTTTCGCCGGCGCGCACCGTGTGGGAGGCGGCGTTGCTAGTGGAACTGGACGAGCTCGACGAACTGGCCGAGCTGCTGGAGCCGCCGGAGCTGCTGGAGCCGCCGGAGCTGCTGGAGCTGCCGGAGCTGCTGGAGTTGCCCGAGTCGCTGGAACCGCCGGGGATGGTCAGGGACTGACCGATCTGCAGCACGGCGTTGGAGTTCAAGTCGTTGGCCGAGATGATGGCCCCCACCGTGCTGTCGTACTGCCGGGCCAGATCCCAGACGGTGTCCCCGGCCTGCACAGTGTGGCTGGCGCCGGATGCGGACGTGCCGGAGGTGCTCAGGGAACTGCCCACCGAGGTCATCGCCCCACCGCCGCCACCGGCTCCGGAGCCGGCGGCGGGCTCCCCGGCGCCGGCCGGGATGCGCAGTACCTGACCGATTCGGATCAAGGCCTGGGCGTTGAGTGAGTTCTCAGCCACGATCGCCGAGATGGTGGTCTGGTAGCGCAGTGCCAGGTGGCTGACGGTGTCGCCGGCTTGCACGGTGTACAGGGTCGCGCTCGAGCTGCGCGGTGCCGGTGCCGCGCTGACGTGCTTTGCGCGCGATGGCACGGCGATCTGCTGTGGCTTGGGAAGGAATGCCGCCGACAGTTCGGCAGAGAGATGACCGGGGGCGCGCAGCTGCGAACTCGGATCGGCAGGCGCGGTGTCAGCGTGTGCGGGCGCCGTGGATCCGCCCAGTCCGACAGCCGTCGCGGCACCTAGGGCGCCGGCGGCGGTCAGCGTGGAGGTCAGGCGTGAAGAGGTGTTCCGGTGTGTGGCCTTGGAGCGTGTCATCCTCGGCATCTCCCGATCGTGGACGTGGCACAAGTGATGTGTGTGAATCTTGTGCTTAATGTGACCGTTGTGACCGTAGCGTGATTTATGCAGCGCTACAAGACGAGCATGACGAACCACATGGTTGTTATTTACCTTTGGCCGCATCGGCTGGCGGACATAGGTCGCCGCGGTCCACCTCGCGTGCCGATCGCGCCAACGACGCAATCCGCATCTATGCGGTGCGCCGCGCGGGCCAGTCGCTGGCGTTCTGAGGGCTCAGCGAGTCCGGGTAGTGGCCACCTGGGCGACCAGGCGGAGCAGGTCCGCGGCCAGGGGCGGCCAGTCCGCCGCATCGATCTGTGCGTACGCGGCCTCGGTGCGCTCGGCGATCATCGCCTCGATCGCCTCGACCGCGCCACACCGGGAGAGGATAGTGCGCGCCCGGTCCACCTCGGCGTCCTGCACCGGGCGCCCAAGCATGGCGCGCAGTTCCGCAGCCTCGGCGGCCGGGGCCAGGGTCATCGCCGTGGTCATCAGGATGGTGCGCTTTCCCTCACGAATATCGTCCCCGGTCGGCTTACCGGTGTGCTCGGGGTCACCGAAGATGCCGAGCAGATCATCGCGCAGCTGGAAGGCTTCGCCCACTAGGAGCCCGACCCGGCTGCACCGGTGCAACTCGGTCTCGGTGGCGCCGGCCATCGCGGCCCCCAAGAGCAACGGATGTTCCACGCTGTAGCGCGCTGACTTCGAGCGCAGCACGCGGTGCGCCCGGTCCACATCCACCGTGGGGTCCGCGTGCCACGGTGCCGACTGGGCGTAGATGTCCAGGTATTGGCCCAAGGTCACCTCGGTCATCATGTCGGTGACGATCTGGCGGCTGCGCTGGGCAGGCTCGGATGGCAACTGCATCGACGCCTCGAGCAATTGACGTTGAGCCATCACCAGCAACAGGTCACCGAGCAGGATCGCGCCGGCCCGGCCGAACTCCTCACCTGCCCCGGCCATCGACCGTTCGGCATGCATCGCGGCGAACTGGCGGTGCGCGGCCGGCGCCCCCCGGCGGGTAAGCGAGTCATCGATCACGTCGTCGTGCACCAACGCCGCGGCCTGGAAGAGTTCCAACCCCGAGCCGGCGAGCACGATCGGGCTGGCCATCTCGGCGCCCCCATGGGCGGTCCATCCGGCCACCGCGAAGGCTGCACGCAGCCGCTTCCCACCGGCGACCAACCGGGTAGCCACGTCGAACTGGTCCTCGATCTCCTCGCCCAGCCTGTCGAACCGGGACCGGGTCTGGGACACCCCAGCGTCGATCTGTTCAACAACCGCCGAACGGATCGCCTCGAGCGTGACGTGTGCTGGTGGGGTCTTCTGGGGGTCGGGCACCCAACCAGCCTATGTCAGCAAAGCGAGCCCGGGCCGCTGATGCCGTCCACAGCCGCAGCACCCGTTCACCCAACCATCCACACCTGGACCCGCGATGGACCTTCTTCCACAGCGGGTGAGGTGATCGGCCCGGCCACCGGCCGCTCACGGTCTAGTCAGGTATGGACAACAACGATCCCGACATCACGCCCCCGGCGATCCTCCGATTGGACGATCCCGCCGAGTTGCTGGCCTACCTGCCCTACCGGATCGGCTTCTGGCCGACCGAGTCGGCCGTGCTGCTGTCTTTGCGCGGCGACCAAGCCAGTGGTTGGCGCCCCGGTCTGGTCGCTCGGGTGGACTTGGCCGATATCGGCGCCGACACCCACGGGGAGCACCTGCGGACCGAGCTGCTCAACCATCTGTATGCCGACGGCGCGAGGCTCACGTTCCTGGTGATCTACACCGCCACCGGATACGACGACGTGCGCCGTGGCCGGTCAGCCGCCGGGCGAACGCTGACCTGGTGGCTGGCGCAGCCCGAGATCGCCGACGCGAGCCGGGCGTGGGTGGTGTCCCCCGAGCGGTACCGGTGCGTGGAGTGCCGCCAGGAACCATGCTGCCCGGACCAGGGCCATCATCTGCAGCGACTGGAGAGCTCTGCCATCGCGGCAGAGATGATCTACCAGGGCATGTCCTACGCGCCCAGCCGCGATCAAGTGCTACCCGTACCGGCCCCCGATCCACAGACACGCGCCCGCGTGGTCCGTGCGTCGGGAAAATTGCGTCGGCAACGAATCGTTCGGGGCGCCCATCGCCAAGAGTGGCTGGATGAGCTCACCCGTCGATGGGACAGGTTCTTGGCCGCTCCGGCCGCGTTGGACCGCGAAGGGGTTTCTGGCACCGATCTCGCTGCCCTGATCGTCGCGCTGGAAGAGGTCGCGGTCCGGGACGCGGTCCTCGTCGCCGTGGCCACCGGCGTGAGTGTTGCTCGTGCCCGTGGACCGGCCGGTATCGCGATGCTGGATCAGGTGTTCTCACCCCGAGGGCCCGCACCTCAGCAGGATCGGCTGCACCGGGCCACGGAGGGGTTGCTCTATCTGAGCGGACTCACTGCGCGTGGCCGCAGTGCTTCGATCTGGGCGGTGCTGGCCTGGCTGGCATGGTTCGAGGGGAACGGTGCCCGCGCGGATCTGTGCCTGGTGCGGTGTGCGCAGGACGACCCCGATCATCGCCTGGCCATGTTGATCCGGCGGGCGGTGGACCACGGGATACCCCCCCCGGCTGGGCCAGGGCCGGGACCGCTGCGTGAGCCGGTGACAATCTGCGCGGCCACTCCCGACGCCAGAAGCTCTGCGACGCGATAGTGTCGGGCCCAACACCGAGTTGGACGAAGGAGTTGAGCATGGCAGTCGTCGTGGGCTTCATCGCCACCGCAGAAGGCCGAGCAGCCCTGGACGCGGGGATCGAAGAGGCCAAACTGCGCGACGAACGGCTCTTGGTGCTGGTCCACAGCGGACGCAACGCCGACCCCGAGAGTCTCGAGAGCGCCGCCGAGGAGGCCCGGGAGCAGATCGACCCCACCGGGCTGGGGTATGAGGTCCGCCACCTGGAACGCGGCACCGACGTCGCCGAGACACTGGTGCACACGGCAATCGACGTCGACGCCGTGCTGATCGTGATCGGGATCCGCCGGCGATCTCCGCTCGGCAAACTCATCTTGGGCTCGAACGCACAACGGATCCTGCTCGATGCCCCATGCCATGTGCTGGCGGCAAAGCCGCTGCCCTGAGGACCGCCCGGCACCCCTGATCGCCACCTGCCGTCCGGCCCCGGCTGCAGGTGTAGACCTACCGGAGATTTCGTGACTGACCCCGCGCCTGAGAACTTTCGCACCCCGTTGACCGATCTGCATGAGGCCGCCGGGGCCACGATGACCGACTTCGCGGGTTGGCAGATGCCATTACGGTTTGAGGGTCACCTCGCCGAACACCACGCCGTTCGGGAGCGGTCGGGGATATTCGACCTCTCCCACATGGGGCAGATCGAGGTCAGCGGTCCGCAGGCCGATGCCGCACTGGACCACGCGCTGGTCAGCGCAGCGTCTCGGCTCCGGGTCGGCCGGGCACGGTACACCGTGCTGGTGGCGCCGGATGGCGGCATTCTCGATGATCTGATCGTCTACCGGCTGCAGCAGGGCGAGTTCCTGGTGATCGCCAACGCTGCCAATCGCCAGACGGTGCTGACCGAATTAACTGCTCGGTCGGCAGGCTTCGAGGCCGCCGTGGTGGATCGCACTGTGCACCGGGCACTGATCGCCCTCCAGGGCCCGGCTGCTGCGGGGATCCTGGCGCCGCTGCTCGCTGCTGACCTGGAGCCGTTGAGGTACTACGCCAGCCTGAGCACGACGTTCGAGCAGGTGCCGGTGCTGGTGGCCCGGACCGGATACACCGGAGAGGACGGCTTCGAGCTCGTGGTTCCGGCCGAGGCAGCAACCACAGTCTGGGAGCAGCTGCTTCAGGCCGGTTCCGCTGCAGGCCTGCAAGCGTGCGGGCTCGCTGCCCGGGACAGTCTGCGCCTGGAGGCCGGTATGCCGCTGTACGGGCAGGAACTGACCCGGCAGACCACCCCGTTCGAGGTGGGTCTGGGCCGTCTGGTGCACCTGGACCGGGACTTCATCGGTGCTCAGGTCCTGACGCAGCGTGCCGAGGCTCCCACCGGTGAGCATCTGATCGGGCTGATCGGGACCGGTCGCCGCGCGGCCAGGGCGGGCTACCCGGTACTCACCGGCGACCAGCCGATCGGGCAGGTGACGTCCGGGGCGCTGTCCCCGACGCTCGGTCACCCGGTGGCCATCGCCCGGGTAGCCGAGCCAACCGACGTCGGCCAGCAGCTGGCAGTCGATGTCCGCGGCTCCATCCAGCAGATGGAAGTCGTTGAACTACCCTTCTACCGACGTCCAAAGAAGTAACCGCCACCGCAATCAGGAGCAGCCATGAGTGTGCCCACCGACCGCAAGTACAGTGCAGAGCATGAGTGGGTGGTGATGACCGGGGACGTGGCGCGGGTCGGCGTCACCGCATACGCCGCAGAGAGCCTGGGGGATGTGGTCTACGTCGAGTTGCCCAGCGTGGGCCAGGCGGTCACCGCGGGCCAGACCTGCGGTGAGATCGAGTCCACGAAGTCGGTCTCCGATCTGTACGCCCCAGTCACCGGTGAAGTACTCGAGGTGAACGGGGAGGTCGACACCTCCCCGGAGCTGGTCAATGAGGATCCGTACGAGCGCGGCTGGTTGTTCACGGTCCAGGTCGCCGAGACCGGTGAGCTACTCGACGCCGATGCCTACGCCAAGCTGACTGAGGCCTGACGCATCGGTATGACGAACGCCATTGACGTCCCAGAGTTCCTCAGCCGGCACGTCGGCCTGACCGACCAGGCCCGGGAACAGATGCTCACCAAGGTCGGCTACTCCTCGACCGAGGCGCTGATGACCGCAGCGGTACCGGGCGAGCTGCGCACCGGTGACCTGGCCACAGTGCCCTTCGCCGCCACCGAGGCGCAGGCCCTGAGTGAACTGCGCGCTCTGGCCCGCCAGAACACGGTCCGCACCTCGATGATCGGACAGGGTTACTACGACACCATCACCCCATCGGTGATCAGCCGGAACGTGTTGGAGAACCCGGCCTGGTACACCGCTTACACCCCCTACCAACCGGAGATCTCCCAGGGCCGCCTGGAAGCGCTGCTGAACTTCCAGACGATGGTCATCGACCTCACCGGGATGGATGTGGCCGGCGCCTCCATGCTGGATGAGGCCACCGCAGTCGCCGAGGCAATGCTGCTGGCCCGGCGCGCCGTGCGCACAGAGGGGGCCAAGTTCCTGGTCGATGCCGACACCCTGGAGCAGACCAAGGCGGTGTTGGCGACCCGGGCTCAGGCTGTGGGGATCGAACTGGTCGAGTTCGACGCCACCGCTGCGCCCGGGGACCTGGAGGGGGTCTTTGGCGTCCTGCTGTCCTATCCGGGCGCCAGCGGCCGCCTGCCCACCCGGGCCGCTCTGGCCGGGTGGAGTGAGGCCGCCCACGACGCCGGCGCCCAGGTGGTCGTGGCTGCGGACCTGCTGGCCCTGACAATGGTGCAGGCCCCCGGATCCTGGGGAGCGGATATGGTCGCCGGAACAGCACAACGGTTCGGCGTGCCGATGGGTTACGGGGGGCCGCACGCCGGGTATCTGGCGGTGCGGTCGGGGTTGCAGCGCCAGCTGCCGGGCCGCTTGGTCGGAGTGTCCAAGGACGCCGACGGCGCCGTTGCCCTGCGCCTGGCCCTGCAGACCCGCGAACAACACATCCGACGGGAGAAGGCCACCTCCAACATCTGCACCGCCCAGGTGCTGCTCGCGGTGATGGCCTCGATGTATGCCGTCTACCACGGCCCGGACGGGCTGCGTCAGATCGCCGAGCGGGTGCACGGACATGCGCGCAGGATCGCTGCCGACCTGACCCAAGCCGGTGTGCAGGTGGTGCACACCGACTTCTTCGACACGCTCACCATCCGCCTACCGGGCCGGGCCGATCAGGCGCTGGCGGCTGCCTTGGAACGCAACATCACCATCTGGCGCCACGATGCCGATACGGTCGCCGTCGCCTGCGATGAGGTCACCACCGAGGAGATCGCCGATCAGGTGGTGAGCGCCCTGGTGTCGGTGGCCGACGGCGCAGCCGGAGCCGAGGGAACCTTCGGGTTCGACGCAGATCTGGTGCGCAGCACTGAGTTCTGCACTCATCCGGTGTTCAACACCTATCGGTCGGAAACGTCGATGATGCGGTACCTGCGGCGTCTGTCCGATCGGGACTACGCCCTGGACCGGGGCATGATCCCGTTGGGCTCGTGCACGATGAAACTCAATTCGGCCACCGAGATGGCAGCGATCACCTGGCCCGAGTTTGCTCGGATCCACCCCTTCGCCCCGGCCGGGGACGTGGCCGGATACACCGAGCTGATCGGTCAGTTGCAAGAATGGTTGGCGGATCTGACCGGGTACGCGGCAGTCAGCGTGCAACCCAACGCTGGTTCCCAGGGCGAGATCGCCGGCCTGCTGGCAATCCGGGAGTATCACCGGGCCAATGGCGAGGCTGAGCGCACGGTGTGCGTGGTGCCGGCTAGTGCCCACGGCACCAACGCCGCCTCGGCGGTGCTCGCCGGCCTGCAGGTCGCGATCGTGGCCAGCGCAGAGAACGGTGATATCGACCTCGCCGACCTGCGCCGGGTCCTGTCCGAACACGCGGGCCGGGTCGCCGGGATTATGGTCACCTACCCCTCGACCCACGGGGTGTACGAGCACGGCATCACCGAGTTGTGCGATCTGGTGCACGCCGCCGGTGGCCAGGTGTACATCGATGGCGCCAATCTCAATGCCCTGGTCGGGGTTGCCGGCCCCGGTCACTTCGGCGGTGACGTCTCTCATCTGAATCTGCACAAGACCTTCTGTATCCCGCACGGAGGCGGAGGTCCCGGTGTAGGGCCAGTGGCCGTGGCCGAACACCTCGTGCCGTTCCTGCCCGGACATCCCCGGGCACCGGAACTGCGCGCCGAGGCAACGATCAGCGCTGCGCCGTATGGTTCGCCGTCGATCCTGCCGATCAGTTGGGCCTACATCCGGATGATGGGGTCGGCGGGCCTGCAGGTCGCGACCGAGACTGCGGTGCTGTCGGCGAACTATGTTGCCGCGGCGTTGCAGGACTATTTCCCGGTGTTGTACCGCGGTGAGAACGGGTTGGTGGCCCATGAGTGCATCCTGGACCTGCGCCCGATGACCGCCCGTAGTGGGATCACCGCCGAGGATGTGGCCAAACGACTGATCGACTACGGATTTCATGCGCCCACGATGAGTTTCCCGGTGGCGGGTACGTTCATGGTCGAGCCCACCGAGTCGGAGGACCTGGCCGAACTGGATCGGTTCATCGAGGCGATGCGGTCTATCCACGCCGAGGTGCAGAAGGTGGCCGACGGCACCTGGCCGCGCGAGGACAATCCCTTGGTCAACGCACCGCACACTGCGGCCAGCGCCGTGGGGGAGTGGGGCCGCCCGTACACCAGGGCGCAGGCCGTGCACCCGGACCCGGCAGCGGTGATGGACAAGTACTGGCCTCCGGTGCGTAGGGTGGATGGGGCCTACGGTGACCGCAATCTGGTCTGTGCCTGCCCGCCGGTCGAGGCGTTCGCAGAGAACTGATCCGGCGTCGTCAGGGAATGTTTGTGAGGCACTGGCGTTATAATGGTTAGGCAACGACAGGCACTCCCAGACCACCACTACTGCCAACACCGAGATCCAGGGCACAGCAGGTGCGCGAGAAGGTGTGCCAGAGCGATACTGCCTACGTCAACGCCACCAGTAGGTCCAGCGCTTCGGCACGTCCGGCGCCGGGCTACCAACTGCCCGATGTGACCCCGCCTGAAGGAGAACACCGTAGATATGTCGGACACCACGACCGACGAGAAGCCGACGACGGCGACAAAGTCGACCCGGCCCGCGGGTACCACCACCGGGCAGGGCACGAGCCGGAAGGCGGCTGGGACCAAATCCGGCGGCGCGAAGAAGTCCGCCGGCACCACCAAGCAGGCCGCCAAAGCCCCCGCGACCAAGAAGCCAGCGACCAAGAAGGCCCCCGCCGGTAAGAAGCCCACTGCGGCCAAGGTGTCCGGAAGCAAGAAGACCACCGCTACGGCAGCCCGGACTGCGACGAAGACGGCGACGCAGGCCGCCCCGGTGGCGGACAGCCCCGAAGAGGGCGAGGAGGAGGCATCGGCCGCAGAGCAGATCACCAACCCGATGGTGGAGGCTGACGAGGCCCCGCTGAGCGTGGTCCAGGATGCCAAGCCTGCGGCCAAGGGCGGCGGCACTGAGTCCGAGGAGACCGGGTTCGTCTTCTCCGACTCCGACGACGACGACGCCCCGGCCCAGCAGGTCGTGACCGCGGGCGCCACCGCCGACCCGGTCAAGGACTACCTGAAGCAGATCGGTAAGGTTGCGCTGCTGAATGCAGTGCAGGAGGTCGAACTCGCCAAGCGTATCGAGGCCGGCTTGTTCGCCGAGGAGAAGCTTTCGGCCCAGGCCGATGATCTAGCAGCTAAGCTCCGCCGGGAATTGCAGTGGATCGCCCACGACGGGCGGCGCGCCAAGAACCACCTGCTGGAGGCCAACCTGCGGCTGGTGGTCTCCCTGGCCAAGCGCTACACCGGCCGGGGGATGTTGTTCCTCGACCTGATCCAGGAGGGCAACCTCGGCCTGATCCGCGCTGTGGAGAAGTTCGACTACACCAAGGGGTACAAGTTCTCCACCTATGCCACCTGGTGGATTCGGCAGGCCATCACCCGCGCTATGGCGGACCAGGCCCGGACCATCCGGATCCCGGTGCACATGGTCGAGGTGATCAACAAACTGGCCCGGGTGCAGCGACAGATGTTGCAGGATCTGGGCCGCGAGCCTGCCCCCGAAGAGCTCGCTGCCGAGTTGGACATGACCCCGGAGAACGTGGTCGAGGTCCAGAAGTACGGTCGCGAGCCGATCTCGTTGCACACACCCCTCGGTGAGGACGGGGACAGCGAGTTCGGCGACCTGATCGAGGACTCCGAGGCAGTGGTGCCCGCCGACGCGGTGAGCTTCACCTTGCTGCAGGAGCAGCTGCACGCGGTGCTGGACACCCTCTCGGAGCGGGAGGCCGGTGTAGTGTCGATGCGATTCGGCCTGACCGACGGCCAGCCCAAGACCCTCGACGAGATCGGAAAGGTCTACGGCGTCACGCGGGAGCGGATCCGGCAGATCGAGTCCAAGACCATGTCCAAGCTGCGCCACCCCAGCCGTTCCCAGGTGCTGCGGGACTACCTCGACTGAGATCCTCCAGGACAGAAGACGTGCGGTCCACTTCGCGCCGCTCCGGCGACGAGCTTCCGGAGCTCGGGACTGGCCAGTTCCGCCTGCACCCGGTGACCGAAGCGGACTGGCGATCGCATCGGGACCTTCGCCTGGAAATGTTGGCCGACAACCCGGATGCGTTCTGGGTGACGCTGGACCACGTGTCGCACTGGACTGAACAACAGTGGCGCGATGCGACGAGCACCGCGCAACACCTCCAGGCCCGGGACGGCGACGACGTCGTGCTCGGCACTATCGGGGTCCTAACCCGCCCTTATAGTCCCGAGGTCCCGTTGGCCGAGGGCGCGGTGAATCTGATCGCCATGTACGTCAGCCCGGCGGCACGGCGCCGCGGTGTCGCTGCATCCTTGATGGAGGGGGCTTCAGCGCTCACGCGCGCTCTGGGCCGGCACGAGATGCTGCTGGAGGTTGCGAGCAATAACGAGCCGGCGATCCGGTTCTACCAACGGTGCGGCTTCACCTTCACCGGATACACCACCCCCCATCCGCGGAAGGCGGACTTGGTGGAGCGGGAGATGAGCCGGTTGTTGCCGGGCCCCGCCGCCGGGTAGCGCTGCTCAGAGCGCGCCGCCGGCGGCCTCCGGGGCGTCAGCGGACTCGCCTTCGTCGCCGATCGTCTCCCGGGCGACGAAGTTCTCCAGGTCGAACAGGTTGTTCCCGGCACG
>Ga0079225_10000201_pt1 | contig 31811 bp, 36 predicted proteins | sample Poulit2012_FD_76344 | JGI IMG/M metagenome (GOLD analysis project Ga0079225, IMG submission 76344) | Agricultural soil microbial communities from Georgia to study Nitrogen management - Poultry litter 2012 | ecosystem: Environmental > Terrestrial > Soil > Agricultural land | place: USA: Georgia... | reverse complement strand
GTGCAGAGAGTACCTGAAACTGAGTCCAGCGGCCGTATCCATACCTCAACGGCAACAGTTGCGGTTCTGCCTGAAATTGAAGATGTTGAAATGGATATCAGAAATGAAGATCTTAAAATAGACACTTACCGTTCCAGCGGCGCGGGCGGACAGCACGTAAACACGACGGATTCAGCAGTCCGTATCACCCATATCCCTACAGGTGTGGTTGTCACATCCCAAGATGAAAAGTCCCAGATTAAAAACAGGGAACGTGCGAGAAAAGTTCTGAATGCAAGAATCTATGACCTGATGCAGCAGGAAGCGGAAGATGAATACGCCGAGCAGAGGAAATCCGCGGTAGGGACAGGCGACCGTTCTGAACGTATAAGAACATACAACTATCCCCAGAGCCGTGTAACGGATCATAGAATCGGCCTGACAATCCAGAAGCTGGATCAGATTATCGAAGGCAAACTGGATGATATCATCGATGCATTGGTCATCGAAGAGCAGACATCGAAACTTGAAGAGCTGAACAATGCCACCATATAGTTATCGTGAGGCAATAAGAAAAGCGGAAAACACTCTTCAGGCATACGATAAAGAAAAGAGAATAGCCCAGCTGTTGGCAGAAGACCTTTTTCGTATGACAACGGCTCAGATCATGATGAAGTCAGATGAGCCGATGTCACAAAAGGAAAGAGGGCTTTATGAAGAAGCTGTCGGAAGAGTGGCCGTCGGAGAACCCTATCAATACGTTGTGGGGTTTTCATGGTTTTACGGGGAGAAATTCAAAGTGACGACAGACACTCTGATTCCGAGGAATGAAACAGAAGAGCTGGTCATGTTTGTTGTGGATGAAGAGAAAGACGACGGCCGGATTGTTGTGGATATCGGAACAGGCACCGGAGTGATACCGGTCACACTGCAGAAACACTGGAATCAAAATAAAGTGTTTGCAACAGATATATCCGAGGGCGCTCTCGAAGTCGCAAAAGAGAACAGTGCTGCACATAATACAGACATTACTTTTTATCATGGGGACTTATCCCGTCCATTGATTGGGAATCATATAAAAGCAGATGTCATCATCTCCAACCCCCCCTATATATCAAAAGATGATATATCTATCATGACGCCGTCCGTCATCGAGCACGAACCGCACCAGGCATTGTTTGCCGAGGATGACGGGCTTGATATTTATAAAAGGCTGATTGATGGATTGCCTGAAGTGTTAAATGCCGGCGGCAGGGTGTATTGTGAAATTGCTTTTAATCAAAAGGAGCCATTGTTAAAATATCTACTGAAGAGATGGCCGGAGACAGAACGTTTCGGAGTAGCGAAAGATATCAACAAGCAGGACAGAATACTTTATTTTACCTGGGAAGGATGAGGTAGTTTGGATACAAAAGTTTGGCAGATTTCATCAGATGAACTGAACAGCCCCGGGACATTGGAGAAACTGGAAGAAATAAAGACGGCACTGACGTACGGAGAAGTCATCGGACTGCCCACCGAGACGGTTTACGGACTTGCAGGAGACGCAACTAACCCCGAAGCCATCCAAAAAATATTCAGTGCCAAAGGGAGACCGCAGGATAATCCGCTGATCGTCCATATCCACAGTATTGAACAGCTGGAAAGGTTTGCTGAAATACCGGATGAACGCATTTTAAAGCTGATGGAGACTTTCTGGCCGGGGCCGATTTCTTTCATATTGCCTTTGAAAGATGATTATATCGCCGCGAAAACTGTGGCGGATCTAAGGTCTGTCGCCGTAAGGATGCCGAGTCATCCTGTAGGTCTGAGGATACTGGAGTATACGGATATTCCACTGGCAGCGCCGAGTGCCAATATAAGCGGGAAGCCGTCCCCGACCGATTACAGCCATGTCATAGATGATTTGAAGGATAAAGTATATGGTGTCATCGCCAGCGATTCGGCCGATTACGGAATCGAAAGCACAGTGCTGGACTGTACGACATTTCCATATCGCATTGCAAGACCGGGCGAGGTCACCAAAGAGGATTTGGAAAGCGTTATCGATGGACAGGTCGCAGTTCATTCAGATGATATGGATAAGCCTATCTCCCCGGGTATGAAATATAAGCATTATGCACCCAGGCAGCCGCTCATATTGATTGAAGGCAGTGTATTATCACAGACGCTGACATCCAGAAAAGAACAGCGCATCGGTGTGATAGCACCTGAACCATTCCGCCAGGACATCCCGGAAGATGTGGAATTTGTCAGCCTGTGCCTAAAGGAAGACGATTACAGAGAAGCGGCTAAAAATCTGTACGGTGCCCTCAGAAAGATGGACAAGTCCGATGTGGATATCATCTATATATACAGGTTCAAAGTAAACCCCCGGTCTGAGGCATTGTTGAACAGAATATATAAAGCAGCCGGTGACGTATGGATAAAAGGAGCGCATGAAATTGACTAAACCGATTGTATTTGTGTGCACTGGAAATACCTGCAGAAGTCCACTTGCTGAAAGCTATGCAAAATCAACATATGAGAATCATACATTTACTTCGAGGGGAATCATGGTCACAGACAGCGCGACAAATCCTTCATCTCAGCAGATTATAGATGAAGAATCGCTTATCCACCCGGATCCGCCGCAGCAGATGTCCGGAGAGGATGCCGAAAACTCCATATTATTGGCAATGACAAGAGGGCACCTCGATCTACTGAAGGATCTGTATCCTGATTCGGAAGTGTATTTATTAAGTGAATATGCGGACGGAAGCATCGAAGACATCATCGATCCCATAGGTGGAAGCTATGAAGATTACCGCAAAGTGTATTCACAAATGAAATCTTTTATAGATGAATTGTTTAAATGATGGGATAAAAGTAATATGATTACTTTCAAGTATGAAAATTTTATATATAATATAGTTGAGGTGAAAATATGAAAGTTATAATTGGTTCAGATCACGGCGGCTTTAATCTGAAAAATACCATTGTCAGTGACCTGAAAGAAAAAGGTGTGGAAATCACTGATTTCGGTCCGGAATCCAACAATTCGGTAGACTATCCGGATTTTGCAAAACCGCTCGCGGAGAAGGTGGCTGCTGGAGAATACGATAAAGGCATTCTGATTTGCGGAACTGGTATAGGCATGAGTATTTCAGCAAATAAAGTCAAAGGTATCAGGTGTGCTTTAGTGCATGACACATTCTCAGCAAGAGCGACAAGAGAGCACAATGATTCAAACATCCTGGCTATGGGTGAAAGGGTCATTGGAAAAGGGCTCGCGTCCGACATTGTAGACATTTGGTTAAATACTGAATTCGAGGGTGGTAGACATGAAAAAAGAGTTCGGAAAATTGAAGAATGATCTGGAAACACTGATAGAAGAGCTTGAAGAGGAAAATTTTTTCTTTGAAGGACAGCGTCTTATCATCGGTTGTTCCACATCTGAAGTGATCGGCGAACATATTGGCAAAAGCAGTTCAATGGAAGTGGCGGAAGTGATCTTCAACAGTTTAAGAACGGTAAAAGAGAAATATGATATTCATTTAATGTTTCAGGGGTGTGAACACATCAACAGAGCAGTAACAATGCATAGAAGAACTTCTGTTCAGTTCGGCTTCGATGAAGTGAGTGTCGTACCTCACAGAAGTGCAGGCGGCAGCCTGAGTGAGTTTGCATATCAGGAGATGTCCGACCCGGTTGTTGCTGAATTCGTCACTGCGGATGCCGGCATAGATATCGGCCAGACAATGATCGGCATGCATTTAAAGCATGTTGCTGTACCACTGAGGACAAATACAAGACTGATTGGTGAGGCTGTCGTTACGATAGCCAAAACCAGACCTAAACTGGTCGGCGGTCCCAGAGCCAAATATAATAATTAAATAAATGAATTGGGGAGAATGCAAATGTCAAATATCAAATCACAAGATCCAAAACTGTTTGAAGCAATTGAGTCAGAGTTTAACCGTCAGGATAAAAACATTGAATTGATTGCCTCTGAGAACTTTGTATCAAAAGCAGTGCTGGAAGCTCAAGGTTCAATACTTACGAACAAGTATGCAGAAGGATATCCTCATAAACGCTATTACGGCGGATGTGAATTCGTAGATGTCGTCGAAGATCTGGCGAGAGACAGATTGAAGGAAATTTTCGGCGCCGAGTACGTGAACGTCCAGCCGCATTCAGGCTCCCAGGCGAACATGGGTGTTTATTTCTCAATACTCGAACCGGGAGATAAAGTGCTCGGCATGAATTTGAGCCACGGCGGTCACCTGACGCATGGCGCACCGGTCAACTTCAGCGGAAAGATGTATGAGTTCAGTGAGTATGGTGTCGATACTGAAACAGAAACGATTGATTATGATGAAGTGATGGAATTAGCTAAAAAAGAACAGCCGAAGCTTATCATAGCTGGTGCGAGTGCTTATTCAAGACAGATCGATTTTGCCAAATTCCGTGAAATCGCTGATGAAGTCGGTGCTTATTTCATGGTCGATATGGCACATATTGCAGGACTCGTGGCAGCAGGACTGCACCCGAATCCGGTACCGCATGCAGACTTTGTCACTTCCACTACACACAAGACATTGAGAGGGCCGAGGGGCGGCATCATCCTCGCAAAAGAGAAGTATGGCAAAAAACTGAACAGCATGATCTTCCCGGGTATTCAGGGCGGTCCGCTGATGCATATCATCGCTGCCAAAGCCGTCGCATTTGGAGAAGCGCTTGAAGACGGCTTCAAAGAATATCAGCAACAGGTGATCAAAAATGCTCAGGCATTGGCTAAAGGTCTGACTGACAATGGCCTCAGAGTCGTTTCAGGCGGTACTGACAACCACATCGTTTTAGTCGATGTCAAAAGCTTCGGTCTGACTGGCAAGCAGGCGGAAGAAGTTCTTGATGAAATTGGTATTACATGTAATAAAAACACGATTCCATTCGATAAAGAGTCTCCATTTGTAACGAGCGGTCTTCGTCTCGGCACACCGGCCATGACAACAAGAGGCTTCAAAGAAAAAGATATGGAAGAAGTTGCGAAGTTGATGGCAGAGACATTGAAGCGCGCGAAAAATGAAGAGAGCCTGGATGGAATAATCGAAAAAGTACATGCAATGACTGCCGATTATCCTCTATACGGTTAATAAATATTTAAGTATCTAAAATGAACAGGAGGGCATTTATGTCAAAGGTTCAAGTGATGGAACATCCTCTTATTCAGCATAAAATGGGTTTTATAAGAGATAAAAACACTCCCACAAAAACATTCAGAGAACTGGTTGATGAAGTCGGCATGCTGATGGCATATGAAGTGACCAGAGATCTTGATTTGGAAGACGTAGAGGTGGATACACCGATACAGACAACAACAGCCAAAAGGCTGAGCGGTAAAAAGATTTGTCTTGTTCCGATTTTAAGGGCGGGACTTGGCATGCAGGAGAGTATTCACAAACTGATACCTTCTGCCCGGGTCGGCCATATCGGTCTTTACCGTGATCCGGATACATTGCAGGCGATAGAGTACTATGCAAAATTTCCGGGGGATATTGAAGAACGGGATATTTTCGTCATTGATCCGATGCTTGCAACAGGTGCATCGGCAGTCGAGGCGATTACAGCAATCAAAAAAAGAGGCGGCAGCAAAATCCGTTTCATCTGTTTGATTGCAGCACCTGAAGGTGTGGAAGTTCTGCAGAAGGCTCACCCTGATGTGGACATCTACATTGCCGCATTGGATGACAGGCTTGATGAACACAGTTACATCGTACCTGGTCTGGGTGACGCCGGAGACCGTTTATTCGGAACAAAATAATTCAAATTAATAGGGAGAAAAATCATGAAAAAGATTATGACTATATTTGGAACTCGACCGGAAGCAATTAAGATGGCGCCTCTGGTGCTTGCATTGAAAAATGACCCGGAGCTGGAGCCGATCGTTGTAGTTACCGCTCAACATAGAGAAATGCTTGATCAGGTGCTGAAAATATTTGATATAGAACCTGATTATGATTTAAATATCATGAAGCAGGGCCAGACCCTGCCGGAAATTACCGGCAGAGTGATCGAAGGGCTCGACTCCGTAATCAAAGAAGCAAAACCGGATATGATTTTAGTACATGGCGATACTACGACAACATTTGCCGGCAGTCTTGCTGCATTCTACAACCAGATAGATATCGGCCATGTGGAAGCGGGACTGAGAACGCACAACAAATACTCACCATTCCCTGAAGAGATGAACAGACAGATGACAGGCGTACTCGCAGACCTTCATTTTTCACCTACAGAAAATTCCAAACAGAATCTTCTTGTGGAAAATAAGAATGAAGAATCCATATCTGTTACAGGTAATACTGCAATAGATGCGTTGAAAACTACTGTCAATGATGAGTATCACAGTGAAATAATAGAAAAACATAAAGACAATAAAGTGATTCTTCTGACTGCCCACAGACGTGAAAACATCGGTACGCCGATGCATAACATCTTCAGTGCCGTGAGGGATATCGTAGATGAATTCGAGGACGTGACCGTCGTTTATCCAATTCATAAAAACCCTAAAGTGAGAAGTATTGCCGATGAATATCTCGGCGGGCATGACCGTATAGAGATCATTGAACCTTTGGATGTCGTCGACTTCCACAACTTTGCAGCGAACAGCCACATCATTTTGACCGATTCCGGCGGTGTTCAGGAAGAAGCACCGTCACTGGCGAAACCCGTTGTGGTTTTAAGGGATACTACAGAACGTCCGGAAGGTGTGGAAGCAGGTACTTTAAAACTTGCCGGCATAGAAAAACAGTCGATTTATGACCTGACCAAAGAATTGCTTACAAATGACGATGTGTATAAGAGGATGTCACAGGCAGCCAACCCTTATGGAGATGGCGAGGCGTCCCAGCGCATATGTGAAAATATAAAGTATTTCTATGGCGTCATCAATAATAAACCTGAGAGTTTCCGGGTGTAATTAATTGTGTCGATAATATGTCGCGTTTTTTTAATGATTAAATAAATCTCTTCATGTTATTGACACAAAAATTGCACTCATATATCATTACAAGAGGAATGTGAAAGTTACTCTAGGAAGCTTTTCAAATCACTAGGAGACTGTATTAATAGTGTCATTTTTCAGACGATTTTATAATCATTTTTTAAGATATTTATCTATCCCGCTCATAGTAAGTTTACTGTTTGTCCTTTTTACTCAATCATCGATAGCTGCCGGTTTATTTTTAGGCACTTTTGCGTCTGCATTGATGATGTACAACTGGTACTATCATCTCGAAAGATCATACGATGAAAAAGGTGGCAAATTTAAGCTCGGGACAACGACACGATTCATCATTGTAATAGTAACTTTGCTGGTGTGGCTTAGGTTCCCGGAAACGTTTAACATTTTTGCGATAACTGTAGGACTACTCCTTGGTTATATATTGCTTATTTTTCATGCTGTCAGAGAATTAACGAAGTGAAAGAGGTGAAAAAATGGAACATGGAATTCCAACATATACGATTGATTTTTTTGGTTTGCCGATAATGTTTGATCTGGCGACATCATTGATGATTGTCGTTACATGTCTGATTGTTTTCTTCACACTGTTTTTCATGACGCGTAAGCTGGCAGTAAGACCATCAGGTAAACCGCAGATTCTTGTGGAAGCAATGGTGAACTTCGTTAAAGGTATGATTTCTAGTAATATGGCCTGGAAGCAGGGTGGTAAATTCCACTTTATGGCAATTACTCTGATTGCTTTTATCTTTGTAGCCAATATAATCGGTATACCATTTACAATCATCCTTCCGGATGCCGACCATACTCTATGGTGGAAATCACCTACGGCAGATCCGACGGTGACGTTGACTCTTGCAGGATTGATGATTGTTATGACACACTATTATGGAGTTCAGGCCCAAGGCTTGGGGAACTATGTTAAATCGTATTTTCAACCAATGTGGTTTATGGCACCGATCAAGTTCATTGAAGAATTTACATATAATTTAACGTTAGGTCTTCGTCTTTACGGAAACATCTACGCAGGTGAAATCCTTTTACTATTACTGGTATCCCTTATTACAACAGGTGGAGTACTGGGTGCTGTCGGTGGATTTATTCCGCTTATGGTATGGCAAGGCTTCAAATTGTTCATCAGTGCGATTCAGGCGTTTATTTTCGTTATGTTAGCAATGGTTTATCTCTCACATAAATTGAGCGATGATCATTAATATAAAATTTTTAAATCACATTTATATCTATTTAGGAGGAAATATTTTATGAATTTACTTGCAGCTGGTTTAGCAGCAGGATTAGCAGCTCTTGGAGCGAGTATTGGTATTGGTCTGGTAGTTTCGAAAACAGTTGAGTCCGTGGCGCGTCAGCCTGAGGCTAAAGGTCCGTTACAAACAATAATGTACATCGGTATCGGTGTTGTTGAGGCCGTTCCGATTATAGCGGTTGTTATTGCATTCCTTCTTATGTTCATGTTCTAAGAGTCGTTACAAAGGCGAAGTCTTTTCATCAAGATTTCGCCCTCTTATTATGTAGTCTTATGAGTGAACGAAACTTTCTTGAAAGGAGTGTACATAAGTGGAATTTCTTATACTGGGAAATACTGGAGATGTTGGTGTAGCAATCGGAAGCAGTGTCGTGCTGCTCGCGAGTTTCCTTATTCTGCTTGGAGCCTTATCATATTTTGTCTGGAAACCATTGAAAAAGGTAATGGATGACAGAGAGAGTCTTATACATTCGGAAATAGATGATGCAGAACAACGCAGAATTGAAGCGCAGCGTCTTCAGGAAGAAAATGAAGCATTGTTAAAACAAACACAGGCAGACATTTCAGCAATGATGGAAGATGCCAAGAGACAAGCAACAAAAGAACAGGAATCTATTGTTCATGATGCAAATACACGTGCAAATCAGCTTATGGAAAATGCGAAGGCTGATGTAGAGCTGGAAAAAGAAAAAGCGATTTTGGAAATTAACGATCAAGTCGCTGAATTGTCAATTCTGATTGCTGAGAAGATGATTTCGAAAGAATTGGATCACAAAGATCAGCAAAGATTGGTACAGAAGTATTTACAGGAAGCAGGGGATAAATAATGGCTAAAGTATCAGCTAATTATGCCAGCGCCCTGTTCAAAGCAGTCAAGAACGAAGAGACATTGACCGAAGTTAAGAAGGATTTCGACAAAGTTATAAAAAGCGTACATAATGTGCCGGAGTTTAATGATTTCATCACAAATCCAAAAATCGCCAGAGCTGAAAGGAAAAAAGTTCTGGAAAGTGTTTTTAGTGAAGTTGAAGGGCCTTTGTACAACATGCTGCTGATCCTTTTCGGTAAGGGTAAGATGACTGAGCTTGAAAACATTCATGAAGATTTCATCGATCTTTATAATGAACATTTCAGCCAGGAACATGTAGTGATCGAATCTGTCTATAAATTATCCGGTGACGAGCTGGATGATGTCGGGAAATTTTTCATAAAGAAAACAGGATTGAAAAAATTAATGATTGAAAATGAAGTGAACGAAGACCTGATTGGCGGCATCAGAGTATTTATCGATACGAAAGTATATGACGTTTCCGTAAGAGGGCAGTTGAACACTTTAAAAAATCAATTCAAGGAACACGCGAATAGTTAATTGAGGAGTGACATTCATGGCAATCAAAGCTGACGAAATTAGTACTCTTTTAAAAAGCCAGATTGAAAATTATGAACAAGACATGACAGTATCTGATGTCGGAACTGTTATCCAGGTGGGTGACGGTATCGCGCTTGCTCATGGTTTGAATGATGCGATGGCTGGAGAGTTGCTGGAATTCCCTAGTGGTGTACTGGGACTGGCACAAAGCTTAGAAGAAAGTAATATCGGTATTGTTATTTTAGGACCGTATGATGATATTAAAGAAGGCGATGAAGTTAAGCGTACGGGCAGAATCATGGAAGTGCCTGTTGGTGAAGAGCTTATCGGCCGCGTTGTAAACTCTTTAGGTCAGCCTATTGACGGCAAAGGCCCGATCGGTGCAACGAAAACCAGACCAATCGAAAGCCCTGCGACTGGTGTAATGGATCGTAAAAGTGTTGATGAACCATTACAGACTGGTATTAAAGCGATAGATGCTTTAGTTCCAATCGGCCGAGGTCAGCGTGAGCTGATTATCGGTGACCGTCAGACAGGTAAAACAACTGTTGCAATCGACACGATTCTTAACCAGAAAGATCAGGATATGATCTGTGTTTATGTAGCAATCGGTCAGAAAGAATCAACAGTTGCAGCTACAGTTGAAACATTACGTCAAAATGGTGCGTTGGATTACACAATCGTAGTATCTGCGAGTGCGTCCCAGCCTGCTCCATTATTATATATTGCTCCATATGCAGGAGTGTCCATGGCAGAAGAATTCATGTTCAACGGAAAACACGTGCTTGTTGTCTATGATGACTTGACGAAGCAGGCAGCTGCTTACCGAGAGCTGTCATTACTTCTTCGCCGTCCGCCGGGCCGTGAAGCATACCCTGGTGACGTATTCTACGTACACAGCCGCTTACTTGAGCGTGCTGCAAAACTGAATGATGACCTTGGCGGCGGTTCAATCACTGCACTGCCATTCATTGAAACTCAGGCAGGGGACATCAGTGCATACGTACCGACAAACGTTATCTCCATTACCGACGGGCAGATATTCCTGCAATCCGACCTGTTCTTCTCAGGCGTAAGACCTGCGATCAACGCCGGACTGTCAGTGTCACGTGTTGGTGGTTCCGCACAGATTAAAGCGATGAAGAAAGTTGCAGGTACCCTGCGTCTTGATCTCGCATCATTCCGTGAGCTGGAGTCATTCGCCCAGTTTGGTTCAGACCTTGATGAGGCGACTGCAGCGAAACTTGAACGCGGTAAGAGAACTGTCGAAGTACTTAAACAGGGTGAGAACAAGCCGCTGAAAGTCGAGTATCAGGTGGCAATCCTTTATGCACTTGTAAACGGACACCTGGACGATATCGCAGTTGAAGATATCACACGTTTTGAAGATGAGTTCTTAAGCTGGATGGATTCAAACCAGAAAGAACTTCTGAACACAATCCGTGATACAAAACAATTACCAGATGATGAAGCATACGTTAATGCGATGGAAAGCTTCAAGAAAATTTTTAATCCTTCAAAGTAAGTTAAGACGATGATGGATAAGGTGGTGAATGTATGGCTTCACTTAGAGAGATAAAAGGACGTATCGGTTCTACGAAGAAGATGAGTCAGATTACCAGTGCAATGCACATGGTTTCAAACTCGAAACTTCGCCGTGCAGAGGAGAATGCGACCAGATTTCAGACATACCGCGATAAACTGCAGGAAGCTGTGCAGGCGATAGCGTCTGGAAACTCCACAGCAGAACATCCTATGCTGGAAGATCGCCCGGTTAAACGTACAGGTTATGTTGTGATTACTGCCGACAGTGGTCTGGCAGGCCCTTATAACTCAAACGTTTTGAAACAACTGACCGGCGCAATAAAAGAACGTCATAATAATGATGCTGATTATTACGATATTTTAGCTATCGGTAAAATGGGTTATGAATTCCTGACATCCAGAGGTTACAGCGTTTCAAAATATCGTACCGGCTTGGCCGATCAGCCTGACTTTAGCAGTGTTAAGGAGATTACACATGAAGCTGTATCAAGCTTTATAGATGAAGACATAGATGAACTGTACATTATATATAATGAGTTTATCAATGTGCTTGAACAGAAAGTAAGAACAGATAAGTTGCTGCCATTGTCAAAATCAGACATAGATTCGGATACAACATCTGAATCAGCTTTAACGAGCTACGAGTTTGAACCGGATAAAGAATCATTGCTTACCACTATTCTGCCGCAGTATGCAGAAAGTCTAATCTATGGTGCTTTACTGGAAGCCAAGGCAAGTGAACATGCAGCACGTATGACTGCCATGAAAGCTGCAACAGATAATGCCAAAGAACTTATTGATGATTTATCATTGGAATATAACCGTGCGAGACAAGCTGCAATTACGCAGGAAATCACAGAGATTGTTGGCGGTGCAGCTGCACTTGAATAAGATTGCTAGGAGGAAAACGAATGGCTTTAGGTCAAATAGTACAAGTCATGGGTCCTGTTGTTGACGTTCGTTTTAATGAAGGCGAACTGCCTGAATTAAATAACGCATTGACTGTAGACATTCACAAAGGTGACGAAACAACTTCCCTTACTCTGGAAGTTGCACTGCACCAGGGTGATAATGTTGTAAGAACAATTGCGATGGCTTCAACAGATGCGCTTCAACGTGGCGCAGAAGTTGTCAATACAGGCAGCCCAATTTCAGTGCCTGTCGGTGAAGCGACTCTTGGCCGGGTATTTAACGTATTAGGTGAACATATTGATTTAGGTGAGCCTATTGCTGAAACCGAAAGAAGAGATCCAATTCACAGACAAGCTCCGACATTTGATGAATTGACTACGAATGTAGAAATTTTAGAAACAGGTATTAAAGTAGTAGACTTACTTGCGCCTTATACAAAAGGTGGTAAGATCGGTCTGTTCGGTGGTGCCGGTGTTGGTAAAACAGTTCTGATCCAGGAACTCATCAACAACGTAGCACAGGAACACGGAGGTATTTCAGTATTTGCCGGCGTAGGAGAGCGTACACGTGAAGGTAACGACCTTTATTACGAGATGAGTGATTCAGGAGTTATCGAAAAAACAGCGATGGTATTTGGTCAGATGAACGAGCCGCCTGGTGCACGTATGCGTGTAGCATTATCAGGACTTACAATGGCTGAATACTTCAGAGATGAACAAGGACAGGATGTTCTGTTATTCATCGATAACATTTTCCGTTTCACTCAGGCAGGTTCAGAGGTGTCAGCACTTCTAGGACGTATGCCGTCAGCGGTAGGTTACCAGCCTACACTTGCAACTGAGATGGGTCAGCTCCAGGAGAGAATCACAACGACGAGCACTGGTTCAGTTACGTCAATCCAGGCGGTATTCGTACCTGCCGATGACTATACAGACCCGGCGCCTGCTCAGACATTCGCCCACCTGGATGCAACGACGAATCTGGAACGTAAATTATCAGAGATGGGCATCTACCCTGCGGTGGACCCGCTTGCATCCACTTCACGTGCATTATCACCAGCAGTTGTCGGTGAAGAGCACTATGAAGTTGCAAGAGAAGTACAGGCAACAATCCAGAAGTACCGTGAATTACAGGATATCATTGCAATTCTTGGTATGGATGAATTGTCAGATGAAGATAAGGTGACAGTGTCGCGTGCACGTCGTATCCAGTTCTTCCTGAGCCAGAACTTCCACGTCGCAGAACAGTTCACAGGTCAGAAAGGTTCTTATGTACCTGTTGCTGAGACTGTGAAAGGATTCAAAGAAATCCTTACAGGAAATTACGATCATATACCTGAAGATGCTTTCCGTCTTGTCGGCAGCATTGAAGATGTACTTGAAAAAGCTCGTGGTATGGGTGTAGAAGTATAAAATCGGGAGGTAAAATCACATGACAATTTCACTCGACATAGTGACTCCTAATGGTTCAGTCTTTCAAGAAGAAGACTGCGAGATTATCATACTTCAGTCAAAACAAGGTGAACTTGGTATTATGGCTGGACATATCCCGACTGTAGCTGCACTTAAAATAGGTAGTCTACGAGTAAAGATAAACGGTCAATATGAATACTTTGCTGTAACTGAAGGGTTCGCAGAAATAAACCCTTCAAAAGTCACTGTACTTGTTCAAGCAGGTGAATTTGCTGAAGATATAGATACAGAACGTGCGGAAGCAGCACGTGGGCGTGCAGAAGAATTACTGCAACAGTCACAAGATGAAAAAATAGACAGATACCGTGCAGAGTTGTCTTTACAACGTGCACTCAACCGTATAAATGTTGCACAACACAGATAAAGCTTGGGGGCTCCCCAGGCTTTTTTTAAAGGATGATTTATATTTTATTTTCACAACTGGCTTTCATGCATATAATATTACATCTGTTCAGTGTGATATTTTGCTTTTGGCTGATACAAGGATTAAATATACAGAGATTTTTCCGTAAAGGGGAAACCGGCAGGATAATGTTACTGATGATCGTCCTATCTGTTCTACTGGGCAGCGCTCTGAGTAATTTTATTATGGATTTCTTTTCCCTGGTCCAGGAAGCTTCATTAATATTTAATTAAAAACCGATTGAAATGCTTTACAACATGTTTAGACAACTATAGTATTGTTTATAGTTAAATAGATAGTGTTTTAACTATTTTTTATGGAGTGTGGACAATGGATAAAATTATCGTTAAGGGTGGAAACAGATTGACAGGATCTGTAAATATAGAAGGCTCAAAAAACGCAGTACTTCCAATATTGGTAGCTTCGCTGCTGCCTGTCAAAGGCAGATCTGTACTGACAAATGTGCCGAATTTATCAGATGTGGATACCTTAACTTCTTTATTAAAATTACTGGGCGCAAAAGTTGAAACAGAAGGGGCCACTGTAAAGGTCGATTCTTCAAACGGCTTATCTTATAACGCGCCATATGATCTTGTAAGTAAAATGAGAGCGAGCATGCTTGTCATGGGACCGCTGCTTGCACGTTATGGAAAATGTAAGATTGCCATGCCGGGTGGATGCGCGATTGGCAGCCGGCCGATTGAACAGCATATAAAAGGTCTTGAAAAAATGGGAGCCACCTTCAAAAATATCGATGGTAATATCGAAGGGCATACCGACGGTTCTTTAAAAGGTGCAAAGATATCATTGGACTTCCCGAGTGTAGGTGCAACCCAGAACCTGATCATGGCTGCAAGTCTCGCTGACGGAGTCACTCATCTTGAGAACGTCGCCATGGAACCGGAAATTGAAGATCTGGCTGATTATATCAATGATATGGGCGGCCGTGTAACGGGTGCCGGAACAAGCCATATCGTCATCGAAGGTGTCAAGGAATTGACCGGTGTGGAGCATCAAGTGATTCCGGACCGTATTGAAGCAGGTACTTTCATGATTGCTGCAGCAATTACAAACAGCGAAATTACATTGAAAAATGTAGTTGCAGATCATCTGCTATCCTTAATTTCCAAATTGGAAGAGATGGGTATCAAGATTATAGACAACAATAATGAAATTAAAGTTGTACCATCTGAAAGACTGAAGCCGATCAGTGTGAAGACGATGCCCCATCCAGGATTTCCGACGGATATGCAAAGTCAGATGATGGCGCTTTTAACTACGGTAAGAGGCACAAGCACCATTACCGAAACTATTTTTGAGAACCGCTTCATGCATGTAGATGAATTTGGCAATATGAATGCAGATATATCATTGGAGGATAATACCGCGGTAATAAAAGGCGGCAGAGCTTTGCAGGGTGCACGTGTCAAATCTACAGATTTGAGAGCCGCAGCTGCTTTAATACTGGCGGGATTGGCCGCTGAAGGGTATACTGTAGTTACAGAATTAAGGCATTTAGATCGCGGCTATGTTGATTTTCACAAAAAGCTGAGTCAGCTTGGTGCCGATATCGAAAGAGTTAGTGACGAAGACAAAGAGAGAGAACCCGTGACTAACTAGAGTGAGGTTTTAGTATGGAAGAAACATCAAAAAAACTGGTTCATAGACGTTTTCCGCTAGTCGTCCGTATTCTGCTGTTCGTATATATCGCAATCATCGTCTTTTTCCTGGGCTTGATGATAGGCTATGGTATTTTGGACAACCCGTTTGAAATATTCAGGATAGAGACGTGGGAACATATCATTAATTTAACAGAGGTATAAAATATGCTTACTTATGATCAGATTAAAGCAATCATTCCACACAGACCGCCGTTTTTACTGATTGACCGTGTAACAGAAATCGAACCTGGAGTGAAATGTACAGGCATTAAACAAGTATCAGGAAATGAACCGTTTTTCCCGGGACATTTTCCGGAATACGCAGTCATGCCCGGAGTACTGATAGTAGAAGCACTTGCACAGGTGGGCGGGGTTGCATTATTGCAGCAGCCGGAATTTAAAGGAAAGCTTGCATTTTTCGCAGGCATTGATAAATGTAAGTTCAGAAAACAGGTCACTCCTGGTGACACATTGGAACTGACGGTAGAAATAACGAAAATGAAAGGCCCTATAGGCAAAGGCGATGCCGTTGCTCTTGTCGATGGTGAAGTCGCATGTAAATGTGAAATCACTTTTGCCATACAGGATAAAACATCCGATTGATTATTAATCAATCGGATGTTTTTATGTCCTCTTTAGAATCCATACGCGCTTTGAACTCATTTAACAAAGCATTGCCTTCATAATTCTCTTCCATAAGTTTTTCGAGCAGGTTTTCAGCATAGTTTGGATCCTGCTGTATGATATCACCGATGAACAAAAGTGAAATGCCCCTATTGATTGAATTCATCTCTAAAAATTTTCCTTCAAATAATGCAGGCTGGTTTGAAGTTCTCGTGATTCTTATAAGTAAAGTGACCTCGGTGCCGATAAACTCTTCCAGTATATCTTTGAAATCCTCGGAAATTGCAACCTCGACAATCCACGAATCTTTTCCGGCTTCCTTATTGATGATGATTCCGTCAAGCAGATCTAAAATGATGTAGTTATTTTCATGCTGCATCTTTATATCCACAATTTTAAATGATTTCATGACATCCCCCCTCATTTTTTTCAAAAACTACAGATTTCGCAAAACTGTCAGCAGATTTTTAAAATCTGTGCACTTTTAAATACAATTCTCTCTTTATTGTATAGTATTTTCTGCAGAAATTAAATTGTTGTCATTTGCAGAATATTCTATCTGGATTTAAGCTATGAGCATGGAAGGGGGTGGACCAGATGTTAAATAAAGTAGTGCTTGTCGGAGAGCTCGTCAGAAATGTTTCCATTAAACAAAGCAATAATACTAATGTCAATTCATTCATATTGGCAACAATACGTATACCTAAAGATCAGAAAAGAGATCATGAAGTACATTTCATCTACTGCAAAGGATTTGGGAAGGCAATACCCAACTTACTGGACAGTGCCAGAGAAGGACAGATGTTATGTGTAAGCGGCCAGCTTGCGACGATGATGCATACGGCTGAAGATGGCACAAGGGAATACCGCATGGAGGTCTGGGCGGAAAGTGTAAAATTCATGCCGGAAAAACTGCATAACAGTTCTAATATTAAAAATCCAAATGAATTGATCAATGAAGCAGTCAAAAATTACAATCGTTACGATTTTGTTGGAGAGGAACGAATACTCACGATAGTAAACAGCAATACCGGAATGGCCGATGAAGAAGAGCTTAATACAACGGAGTCTGATAAGCACGTTGAAATACTAAAAAATATGATTAAAAATAATGAACCTGCTGAGAACATATCCAATGAGATTGATAATGAAGAAGACAGCAAAGATGTAGAAGAAAAAGCACACGCATAGTAGAAAATGATTACAAAACCACTCTTGTATCCTTAATTTCAAAACTCACACACACAGTCTTGCCTGGTGTTTTATCTGCGTAATTACATCAGGCAATGCTTTTTTAGCATTTGTAAAGATTTTTTAAATTTCTTTATTACAAATCATAACTGTATATTACAGTTTTCAGTTTTCAGAGTGATTCGATCAAAAATACACTGATAATTTAAAAGTGTTGATCTAACAACGTTTATCGGTTTTCTTTGTTAAATTACATACATTTATAAGTAACTAATTACATATATTTAAGACCTCCTGAAATATTCAGAACGCAGAGGAAATCTTTCTGTAACATAACTGTAAAAGTGGCCTTTACATTTTATCTCTCTGTAACCTATGAAATATATTTATCTGTTATAGTTCTATTTAGTGATTAAGCAAACCTAAATGAAACAACATATAAAGAAAAACAGATAGAGGCTTTTTAAATCAATAGGTAAAACCCAGGAGGAAATTTATAATGAAGAAATTATTATCAGTAGGTACAGCAGTTGCATTTTCGACATTATTGGCGGCTAACGCGGAAGCTTCAGAACAAGACCATAAAGTTGAATCAGGGGAAACTTTATCAGAGATCGCATCACTTAACGAAACAACAGTAAGTGCATTGAAAGAAGCTAACGGCTTATCATCAGATATTATCCTTCCAGGACAAGTTCTTCAGGTAACAGGTGAAGTTTCTGAAGATGCTGAAGAAGTTAAAGATGGTATTTATGTTATCCAGCCTGGCGATACTTTATTTGAAATCGCGGTTGAATTCGACCTGACTGTAAAAGAACTGATTGATTTAAATAACTTGTCATCAGACCTGATCGTTGCAGGAAATGAATTAATCGTTTCTAAAGACGCAGCATCTGAAGAAGTACAGGTAGCAGCTCCAGAAGTGGTTGAAGAGCCTGTAGTTCAGGAAGAAGAAGTGGTTGAAGAACAGCCTGTAACACAAGAAGCTCCGGCTGAAGAAGAAGTGGTTGAAGAACAGCCTGTAACACAAGAAGCACCGGCTGAAGAAGCAGTTGTAGAAGATAACAACAATAACTATGACCAGCAGGCAGCTGAACAGGCAGCAGCTGAAGAAGCGGCAGCACAGGAAGCAGCTCAGCAAGAGCAGCAACAGCAGGAGCAACAAGCACAGCAAGAACAGCAAGAAGTTCAAACACAGAACCAATCAGCAGCTCCAAGCAATAACAGTGGCTTAAACTGGGGAGCACTTGCAGCTTGTGAATCAGGCGGAAACCCTAATATCGTAAGCAGCAACGGCCTTTACCACGGTCTTTACCAATTTGACGCTCAAACTTGGCAGTCAGTAGGCGGTTCTGGCGTAGCTTCACAAGCATCAGCAGCTGAACAGACTCAGAGAGCTCAGCAGCTTTATGATTCAAGAGGTTCACATCCTTGGCCTGTATGTGGCTCAAGACTGTAATATAGATTTTAAGAGAAGAAGTATGGACATCTATAACTTGTCTATACTTCTTTTTTTATTGCAGATTTACAGATTTCATAATTCTGGATGCGAATTTTAGAAATCTGTGCGTTTTTAAATACAATAACCTGGAAATTGCTGATTTTTTGGACAGAAATCAAATTGCTGTGATATGTAGAAAATTTATAATCGTATTAATATGGAAGGACGGCAGTTTATTGCAGAAAGGGGCTGTATTTAGTTAGGGATAAATCACGAAGGCATAAGCAATTGGAAATATTAATGTACAGATATGCTCTGCAGGAGGCAGATCTGATTGAACTGGAGAATTTGAGAAGAGGCTACGAAGGAGAACTTGCATTTGACAAGGTATTGGAAGATGAGTTTGGTGATGTGGATTTTATTCATATAAAGGATTATTGTTTTAAAGTTGGCAGAGGAACCTCCGGTTCCACCAAATCAGAAAGCAGCATTGATAGAGAAATCCAAATTGATAATTTAATTGTAGCAGGGGACAGGATGATTACCTTCGAAGTGAAAAACTATAATTTTGACTTGAAATATGACGCGGGGCACTGGACTTACTTGAATGGCAGAAAGTTTTCAGATCCGCTTATCCAGATCAGACGTCAGCAGAATGCGCTGCAGGAACTGGTTGAGGAGCCGGGTTTTACTGTAAAAGTTTTCAGTACAATAGTGTTTATCAATCCGGATCAGACAATTTATAATCTCCCTGAACATCCAGAGATTATTGTCAGAAGCAACCTGCTGAAAAAATTGAAGAAAGTTCTTAGAGAAAACCGACATGACTATTCAAAATTGAAGAAATATCTGGAAGTGAGGCGGCTGCCCGAGTCACAGTACCAAGGAGAAGTCGGTGTTTTATTTGAAGAACTGAAAACCGGCGTGTTTTGTGGAGAGTGTGGGGAGAGGCTTCATAAGAAAAGTAACTATAATTACTTTTGCCAATCCTGTGATCAGATTTTGCCTATATTAACTGTGATAAAACAAATGATTTATGAGCTTAGAATTTTAAATGTAAATTGGAAAATAACTGCTTCAATTTTGCACAAGTTTTCCAAAGAATCTATCTCGGAAAGTTGCATGCTAAAGTATCGAAAAGCAGGTAAAATTAAATATTGATGATTGTACTGATAGAGTTTTCGTTTTAAACCGGACAGAATTTTGGTATCCGGGGAAACTGTCCGGAATATGGCGAGAAAACCGGACAGAATTTTGGTATTCGGCAAACTGTCCGGAATATGACAAGAAAAGCGGACAGAATTTTGGTATCCGGGAAACTGTCCGGAATATGACGAGAAAAGCGGACAGAATTTTGGTATCCGGGAAACTGTCCGGAATTTGGTGAGAAAACCGGACAGAATTTTGATATTCGGCAAACTGTCCGGAATATGACGAGAAAAGCGGACAGAATTTTGGTATTCAAAAAAACTGTCTGCATAATTTGTCATCCGCCACTCATAAGTAGAAGTATAGTGATTGTCATCAAACTAAATGGCTTTACCTGGACCAACGTCATGAAACTTTCGTATTATCGGCACAATATTTATTTAGTTACATGGTGATTTATGGTACAATTTTAGTCATGTGAGATAAATTTTTGAGGTGAAAGAATGAATAAAAAATGGCTACTGGCTGGGATGATGGGTCTCGTGTTGTTCTTGGCGGGTTGTGACTACTCGCAGGAAGAGAACAGAGACGGTTTCTTCTTTAATACATTTGTCCAGCCGATGGATAACTTTTTACACTTTTTAGGTGACAACTTAGGTAATAACTATGGTTTGGCGATCATTGTTATCACATTGATTGTACGTCTTATTATTTTCCCATTCATGATGAATACATATAAGAACCAAATGATGATGCGTGAAAAAATGAAAATAGTTAAGCCTGAAATGGAAGCAATTCAGAAGAAGGTAAAAGTGGCAACGACTCAGGAAGAGAAGATGGAAGCTCAGCAGGAAATGATGGGTCTTTACAAGAAGCATGGTATCAACCCGTTAAACATGGGCTGTCTGCCGATCCTTCTGCAAATGCCGGTCATCATGGCACTTTTCTTTGCACTTAAATACCCGTCTCAGGGCGGTATCATGGAATATCCTGACTTCTTATGGATGAACCTGACTGAATCGAATATTATAATGACTATCATTGCAGGTCTTGTTTATTTGGTACAGGCATATGTTTCCATGCAGTTTGTATCAGAAGAACAGCAAAAACAGATGAAGTTGTTCATGTATATTTCACCATTGATGATTGTTTGGATTTCATTTATTTCTCCTGCAGCTCTTCCACTTTACTGGGCTGTCGGTGGTCTATTCCTGATATTCCAAACGTGGGCAGGTAATACTTTCTGGAAGAAGAAAGTCCATGAAGAAATGGCTCCGATCATCGAAGCACATGAGCGTGAGCAAGCTGAAAAAGAGCGTCGTCTTAAAAACGCAAAATTAATGCCGAAGAATAAAAAGAAGCGCAAAAAAAAATAACTGAAAAGCGATTGAGCTGATATACATATCGGCCCAATCGCTTTTTTATTTTTTATAATATTGGTGAAATCAAGTTTGCCACAGCTTCTTTCAGCTTGATCCATTTGCCTCTTGAGTCATATCTTTCTTCGGTGAGCAGAGTGCTGTTTGCAACATCCATTTCATAAATATCCCGTTGCTTTTCAGCTTCACGTTTACTGTAGATGAACGCGTTGACTTCAAAGTTCAACAGGAAACTCCGGTTATCAATATTTGTTGTACCAATGCTCACCACTTCATCATCGATCATCATAATTTTCTGATGCAGGAAGCCTTTTTCATAAATGTGGACTTCGGCACCCATTTTGACGAGTGATCCTGCATTTGAATATGTGGCCCAGTATACGAAAGGGTGATCCGGCATATTCGGAATCATCAGATGCACTTTGACACCGCCCAGTATTGCTATACGCAGTGCTTCCATGACGGATTGGTCCGGAATGAAATAAGGCGTTTGAATGTAGATGTTGTGCCTTGCATGATATATCATCTTCAAGTAGCCGTATTTAATCTGCTGCCATACTTCGTCCGGTCCGCTGGAAGCGATCTGTACATATCTGTCGCCGTCATGATAATTGGCAGGGAAGAAACGGTCGGAATATACCATGTTGTTACGTTTGGCATGAGAGTTCCAATCCAGCATGAATCTGAGCTGCAGTGACTTGACCGCATTCCCCCGGATTCTGAGGTGTGTGTCTCTCCAAGGACCAAATTTTTTACTTTTTCCGATATATTCGTCTCCAACATTGGAGCCGCCGATATAACCGATTTTTCCATCTATAACAACAATTTTTCGGTGATTCCTGTTGTTCACCCTTGGGTTGATGACTGTTAAAAAGGAAGGGAAGAATGCTTCCACTTCACCGCCATAAGATTTTATTTCTCTGAACTGTCTTAAATTCAATGCACGTGATCCCATATCATCGTATAGAATCTTAACTGAAACGCCTTCCTTTTGTTTCTTCAGCATTGCATTGTATAATTTTTTGCCGATACCATCAAGCCTGAAAATATAATATTGAAAATGTATATGATCCTCTGCATTTTCAATGTCTTCAAGCATCTGATCGAACTTTTCATTCATATCAGTATAAGTGGTAATGGAATTATTATTGGTTAAGAATGACTGGTTATTATACAGAAGCATATGAATCAGCTTTTTATGTTTATTGGCCAGCGGATTGACAAAGCTGAACTGTTTGTTCTTAATGTCTTCCAACTGCTGTTGGACAAGATGTTCCAGACCGACCTTGTCCTTTTCATCAATTTTAAATATATGCTGGTTATATATTGTGCGTCCAAAAATCATGTAGATGATAAACCCGACGATTGGCAGGAAGAATAAAACCAGTACCCAGGCCCAGACACTTTGTGCACTGCGCCGTTCTAAGAAAATAAGACCGATTGCCAGTAGTAAGTTGACTATGAACAGAATTGTGGCACCTATGGTGAAGACCATACTGAAGTCCCAATTTTCGAGCGATAACCATGTCATAACTTTCACCTCCATGTCCATTGTATAATATTTTTAGAAGTTTTAAAATTTCGTAATAATTAATATTGAAATCTTATGGATATTTATGTGTAAACAATGGTAAAATGTTATTAACCAATGAGATAGGAGTGTCATTATGCATAAAATCGACAATTCGAAAGTAAAACAAGTCGTCACGTTGCTAAATGAACTCGGGGTCAAGGTAAAGGTTTCGAGCTCAAGGTTCGATATAATGAATCGTATAGCTGCTAACGAGAAATTGAGATTGAAAGAACAAAATATTTAAAAATGCAGTCAGCGCTCAGCCTGACTGCATTTTTTTTACTTTCTCTGTTTATATTGATGGAAATATATACTCATGACGACGCCCATGGCAATCATGTTCGCCCACAGTGCACTTCCTCCGTAACTTAGAAACGGCAGCGGCAGTCCTGTAATCGGTACGAGCTGTATCGTCATTCCGATGTTCTGGAATATGTGGAATATCAATAATGATAAAAAGCCGACGATGAAATATGACGAGAATGAATCATTGACTGTCAGAGCAATTCTCACAAGGTGCAGCATGAGCATAAAAAAGATTACGATGACCAGGGTAGTCCCCAAAAATCCGAATTCTTCCCCGATGATTGTAAATATGAAGTCGGTATGACTTTCCGGAATATACACGATACCCTGTCCAAAGCCTTTGCCTTCAATGCCGCCCGAGCCGATTGCCCGCATCGAGTTGCTCAGCTGGAAGCCGCCCTCGGAGGAATACATCTCAGGCTGCAGCCATGAGTAGATACGCTCAAACTGGTAAGGCCTGACACCGAGATAAGTCTGCAGCAGATCCGGTCTGTACAGTATGCCCAGTATCAATGCAGCACCCGTTGTGGCAGCAATTGTGAGTGTCGGCAGAATAATCCATAAACTGATGCCGGAAACGATGATCATGCCGAACAGAATCGCGATTAGAACAAGGACCGTTCCCAGGTCATTTTGCATTAAAATAAAGAACATTGGTAGAATGGATATGAGAAACATTTTAAAAAGTAACTTCACATCTGAGCTTAAATCTGTAGAAATCTTATATTTATTATGCTGATGTATCACATAGGCCAGTGCCATTATGTACAATACCTTCATGAACTCGGAAGGCTGTATGCTGATGAAGCCGAGCTGATACCAGCTCTGGGCACCGTTTATGATGGGGGTCAGCGGAGTGGCCGGTGCGAAAAACAGGACAGCCAGACTTAAAATGCCGAGACCGTATAACACCCAGATGTAAGATTTGAAAAGCTTTACGGGTATGAAAGTGACGATGATCAATGAAATGAAACCTAATGTATAAAATAAAGTTTGTCTCACTGAGAAATCTGTATAATATTGTCCGCTGGTCATTGCAGATGAGATCGTAAATATGCTGATCAGCGCAAGGACAATCAGTAACGTTATTAAAATCCAATCAATACGAGACAAAAAATTAGAGTTCTGTCTTTTGTATCCTTGATTATTTTCCAAGAATATCACCCTATCCAAAAATAAAATCGTGATTTTCATTATACTATATTTTATAATCTGATATGAGTCTTAAGGTGTAAAAATTATTACAAATCTATTATAACTGCGAAACGGATGGAGCAAAATGATAAATATATCTATTAAAGATGTTGCAGAATACTGCAAGGGAATTTTGAACGACAAAGCAGAAGAAATTGCTGAAGAATCCATAAAAGGGACGTCGATAGACACGAGAACAATAGGAGAGGGGAATCTGTTCATTCCATTTAAAGGTGAGAATGTGGATGGGCACCGCTTTATAAACAATGCTTTTGAAAAGGGTGCGGGCGCTGCATTGACAGAGGAACCGATTGAAAATACGGATGCAACCCTTCCTATGATTCATGTGGAAAACGGACTTGAAGCGCTGCAGATGATTGCAGAGCGGTACTTACAGCTTGTAGATCCAAAGGTGATTGCGATCACCGGTTCAAACGGCAAGACGACGACAAAAGATATGGTGGAATGCCTGCTTGCAGATGACTATAAGGTCAAGAAGACAATCGGCAACTATAACAATGAAATCGGCCTGCCTCTGACCGTATTGGAATTGGACAGAGATACAGAAATATCCATACTGGAAATGGGCATGGATCAGACAGGTGATATCAACTTTTTAAGCCGCCTGGCAAAACCCGATATCGCAATCATTACAAATATCGGTGAATCCCATATCGAAAAATTGGGTTCGAGAGAAAAGATTGCGGAAGCCAAATATGAAATTGTCGACGGGTTGAAAGATGACGGTGTACTGATCTGTTCAAAAGATTACCCATTATTAAACGACCTGACTGATGCTGAAAAGAATCCTCCGTTTGAAATGCATACGGCAGGAATTTCACCGGAAAATGATTTCACGATTTCAAATATCAGCCAGACCGAGAGCGGAACTGAGTTTGTAATGTCGGGTTTTAAAGTGGAAATACCTCAGCTCGGCACTCATAATGCGATGAACGCGGCACTCAGTCTCCTCGCTGTAGAAGCACTCGGCAAAAACATGGAAAAGAGCAGCGGGAAATTCAAACAGCTGAAAGTATCTTCGATGCGTATGGAACAGTCGCTCCACGAGAGCGGCGCGCTGATTATCAATGATGCCTATAACGCAAGCCCTTCAAGTATGAAGAGTGCGATCAATACTGTGGGCGAGATGGACTACAGCAAAAAAATACTGGTGCTCGGTGATATTCTGGAGCTTGGTGGTTATACTGAGACACTGCACAAATCGATTGGAGAGCATATCGCATCGGTGGATCAGGACTTTAAACTGCTGACATACGGTGATCACTCAAATCTGATCAGTGAAGAAGCGGGTGTCGAAAACAGCATGCATTTCAGTGATCTGAAAGAGTTAAGCGGTCATTTAAAGGGTATGCTGGATAATGAGACGGTTGTACTGCTGAAAGGATCGCGCGGAATGGAGATGGAGAGGGTGAACGGATATATCAGGTGAACTCGGCATTTTATTTTTACATGGGTACACCGGCGGACGCTATGAGCTGGAGCCGCTGTTTCAATATTTGAAGTCAAGATATGACTTTGAGTATGAGTTCCCGGTCTATCCGGGCCATGGCCTTGAATTGAACTTTAAAGATGTGACGGGAGATGACTGGTACGATGAAGCTTTTGAAGCCTACCAGGAGCTTTCTGCCAAGGTGGACAAAATTTATATTGTCGGCTTTTCGATGGGCGGGCTGTTTGCAAGCCATATTGCGGAACACCACAAAGTAGATAAGCTGCTTCTCATCGCCCCGGCCTTTGAGTACACCCACCTGAACAGACTGTCGCGTCTGAATCTCAGACCTGAAGGGCTCGGAGAACATCTGAAGATGAAGACGATGGATGTCGTCAGAAGCAGACTGCCCAAACTGTCAATCCGTGCATTCAATGAATTCCGCATGATCATGGATGCGAAGATGCCCGATTATGAGAAGATTAAATCGGAAACATTGCTCGTCCATGGTAAAATCGACCTTCTCGTACCTTATTTGTCGAGCGTGGAAGCAGCGAAGAAAATTGAGAACAGCCGCCTGGAGCTTATCGATGATGCGCCCCATGTAATGTCATACACGGAAGATCATCAGCACACACTGAATATACTGGCAGAACGGTTTTTATTTACGGGGATGAAAAAGAGTTCTTGAGTTAACGTGTAAATGGTGTTAGTATAGAGAAGTTATAATAAAAATAGTACGTTAAGAGTCAAAGGAGACTAAAAGTTGAAGTTTTTTAAAGAATTAGGTGTGAGTGAGGAAATGCTCAGATCCCTGGACGATATGGGATTTGAAACTCCGACACCGATACAAGAAACAAGTATTCCGTTTGCATTGGAAGGACGAGATATACTTGGTCAGGCCCAGACAGGAACGGGTAAAACAGGTGCGTTCGGTATTCCGCTTATAGAAAAGACGACTAAAGGTGAAGGAATCCAGAATGTAATTTTGACACCGACCCGTGAACTGGCTGCTCAAGTGGCAGAAGAAATAGGCAAATTTTCCAAGTATAAAAAATTACATGTATCTGTAATTTTCGGCGGCATGAGTATCGACCGCCAGATTAAAGAATTAAAAAGAAAGCCTGAAATAGTGGTAGGTACGCCAGGCAGAATCATCGACCACATCAAACGCCGCACGTTAAAGCTGCAGACAGTGAATATGCTGGTTCTGGATGAAGCCGATGAGATGATGAACATGGGCTTTATCGATGATGTCAAATTCATCATGTCAGAACTGCCTACAGAGAACCGTCAGACGCTGCTGTTCTCGGCTACAATGCCAAGTGCGATCCAGGAACTGGTTACACGTTTCATGGACGATCCAAAAATTATTAAGACGATGAAGCAGTCAACGAATAATCCGCAGATCGATGAGAACTATACGATTGTCAAAGAACTGGAAAAACTTGATATTTTCACTGATTTCCTTGATGTGCATCAGCCGGAACTTGCAATCGTCTTCGGACGTACGAAGCGCCGTGTCGATGAACTGACAGGTGCACTGATTGCCAAAGGCTACCGTGCTGAAGGACTGCACGGTGATATTACGCAGTCGAAACGCCTGGAAGTACTCAAGAAATTCAAGAACAATTCATTGGACATTCTCGTTGCGACTGACGTGGCAGCGCGTGGTCTGGACATTTCGGGTGTATCCCATGTATATAACTTTGACATTCCTCAGGATGCAGAGAGCTATACCCACAGAATCGGACGTACCGGCCGTGCAGGTCATTCGGGTATGGCACTGACATTCGTCAACCCGGTTGAAATGGATTATTTAAGAATGATTGAAAATGAAAAGCAGAAAACCATCCGCGCACTCAGACCGCCAAACAAAAAAGAGGTTGAAGCGGCGAGACAGAATGAAGTGTTCGATAAGATCACTGAATGGATGGCGAATGACACCAGTTCAGTCACCAAAGAGATGACGGACAAGCTGATCGAAGCGCACGGTGCTGAAAATGTCATTTCTGCAATGTTGAATGAATTCATGTTCTCAAGACAGGATGAAAATATTCAGCTGTCATTTGAAAAACCGTTATCGAAAAAAGGTTCCGGCGGACGCAGAGGCAACAGATCATCCAACTATAAGGGCGGCAGAAAAGGCCGTCCGCAAAAGCGCAATGACAACAAAGGAAGACGCGGCGGCAAACCGCAGTCCCAGAACAGGGGCGGCAAACAGCAGGCACCGCGTCGCAACAAGTCCGGCCGCACTTTCAAAGATCATATAAAATAAATTAAAACTGATAAAAGCATCCACTTAAAGTGGATGCTTTTATTTAGTATAATGACAATTAAATGTATAATGATAAGGTAGAATGAAAATCTTCTCTGCCAAAGGAAGGTAAGTATGAAGAAATTATCTGAAAAAGCAAAACCTTATTTGAGGGTGAATGCACTGATTGATATGTTATGGTGGCTTGTCATCGCATCAGTTGTGACCGGTCTGGTCTTATGGTTTGAATGGCCTGGGTATATCATTTGGATAGCGGCCGGGATATTTGTATTAATATTTATCATCAATGTAATTATCCGTCCGTTGATATTTTACAGAGTGACCCGTTATGAACTTGCGGATGAGCAGATCATCGTCAAGAAGGGGTTTATTTTAATAAGAACGACTTTGATACCAATCAAAAGGATACAGGGTATCGAACTTGTCACGGGCCCTGTGTCGAGACGATACAATCTATCGGTTCTTCGGGCGAAAACAGCGAGCATGGGTATAGACCTGCCGCCGATTGCCATCGAAGAAGCGGGAGAGCTGAAAAGACAGATCATCGATTTGGTAAAGGAGGAGATTTCTGATGTATAGTCCTCAGAAGCTTCATCCGATTGCTTACCTGGGGAGTGTGGGTAACGCGCTGAAAAACTTGTGGATACCGCTGATTCTCATATTTTTTAACCAGCGGGAAACAATTATGTCCGGTAATATATCTCTGCCATGGCTTCTTGGAATCGGGGGAATATTCATTCTGCTCGTGGTTATTTTTGGCGGTCTGGATTTTATTAATAAATACCGCACACGTTTTTGGATAGAAGATGGCAAGTTTATATACAAAGACGGCGTTCTGACAAGAAGAGAGAAAGAATTTGATATTGAACGGATCCAGTCCATCGATTTCTCCGAGCCGATTTTCCACCGTCTGTTCAAAGCGGTGAAGCTGGAAGTGTTCACGCCAGGGGAAGGCATCGTCATAGATACGATGAAAAAGACTCAGGCAGAAGAGCTCCAGAGAATCATCTATGATGAGCAGGAGAGGATTGCTCAAGGGACGGAACAGGCTGACACTATCGAAATCGGTGATGCAAGTCCGTGGCCGAAAGATGAAAGCGTCCATGATGCCGGGGAAGAAATCAAAGACACGCCTAAGAAAACTTTTGCTACACTGCATAAGTTAAAACGCGGTGAACTGCTGCTGATGAGTATGACGAGCGGTGCACTGGGTGCTTTTGTGGCGATACTTTTTGCAATTTTAAACATTATCGGGTCACAGTTCATAATAGAAAGGTACTTTGATTATTTTGACGGACTATTTCAAAATACAATCATGGCGATGTCCGTCGCGGCGATATTCTTTGTCGTCGTCGGCTATACTTTTGGTGTCATCATTTTACTGATCAAGTATTATGACTATACATTAAGTAAAAAAGATGATGACCTTGCGATGCAATACGGGCTGCTCGAGAAGAAGCATAAAAGTGTTAATATTAACCGCGTGCAGAATATAATCATCAAAGACTCGATCTTAAGACGTATGATCGGCTATTATTCACTGTCTGTCACCATCACCAGTGACACATTCGAAAGTGACGACGATAACAGTACGGTGGAAATCATGCCTTTTATAAAAAGAAATTTACTTTATGACATTGTCGAGGAAATCCTGCCGAACTATGAAGTGATCAAACCAAAAAGCAACGTGCCTATAAGGGGCTACCGCCGCTATTTCCAAATATCTACTGTGGTATTGCTGCTGGTGACGGGGGTTGTGCAGTATTTCTGGCTTGACTGGGCTTGGGTCCTCGGTCTCTTCGCTCTGTTCCTGGTCATCATAGCAGGCGTTTATTCCGCAAAGAACAATGGTTATGTCATTAAAGATGATGAAATCAATATGCTGACCACGGGCTTTTTCACGCGCAGCCATTTCGTCATCAAACATGACAAGGTCATTGAATGTGCAATTTTGGAAAATCCATTTTTAATCCGCTCCAGACTTGCAAACATTTCAGTGACTACAGCGGCAGGAATCGTCGGCTCGACTGCGACCGTGAAATTCATAGACAGAAAAGATATAGAAATCATATGGAATTGGATTAAAGAAGGAGGCGGGCATGATGAAGAAGATCTCTCCGAAAGCAATCAGATTGTGGAGGATTAAAGCAGGTATCTATGCTTCGGTATGTCTGCTCCTGACAATCATAGTTTTCATATTATCTGTGACGGTGCTGGAATTTCTGCCTTGGTATGTACCGCTTGCACTGCTCTTAATCACTTTATATATCGTGCTTGTGGATATATGGCTGGTACCTAAGTTGAAGTACAGATTTTTCAGGTATGGAATTTTTGATGATGAAATTCATGTGCATGAGGGAATATTCATTAAAAAACAGAAAGCTGTGCCGATATTCAGAGTCCAGAACATTGATACTACCGTCGGACCAATCATGAGAAGGATGAAACTGAAGGGCATCAGCTTAAGAACTCCGGCAGAAAGAGTATATATACCTGAACTTCAGGAAGAGGATGCAGATTCACTCAGAACAACAATACGTGATATCATTAATAATCAATCGAGGTTGGAATCATGATTATAGGATTAGGTACAGACATTATAGAAATCAGCAGAATCAAAAAGGTGAATAAAGATCACCGTCTGGCCAGAAGGATACTGGCTGAAGAAGAACTGGACAAATATATGAATATAAAAAGTGATACAAGAAGAACAGAATTTTTGGCAGGTCGTTTTGCTGTCAAGGAGGCATACTCGAAAGCGCTCGGCAGCGGCATCGGAAAAACCGTTGCATTTAAAGACATCAGATGCCTGAATGACAGTCATGGCAAACCGTCCATTGCAGATGATGCGCGTGCACATGTATCCATTTCACATGCCGAAGAGTACGCTGTTGCAACGGTTGTTCTTGAAACACAATAAGGAGGCAGTTTCTGTGAGCGAGAGATACTATCGCGACACGCTCGTACATGTAGATTTAGAAGCGATTCATCATAATTAAAAAATGATTGCGGGTAAACATCCGGATAAAACATTCATAGCGGTCGTTAAGGCCGATGGATACGGGCTCGGCAGCGATACAGTCGCGCATTATTTGGCTGAACGGGGCGTCGGCTATTTTGCAGTCGCGACTTTGGACGAGGCAATCGATTTGAGGATGCACGGCGTCAAAGAGAAGATTCTTGTACTGGGAATCATCAACCCCGAAGATATCAACAAGGCAATACAGCACAGAATTGCGATTACCGCCCAGGGACTCGACTGGATAAAGCGCGCCAAGGCACATGTAGATGATAAATATGAAAAAGAGGTGTGGATTCATATAAAGGTGAATACTGGCATGAACCGTTACGGGACAAAAGATGTCGGGGAAATAAAAGAGATGATTGAGGAGATTGACGGATTCGAACGCTTTATATATGAAGGGATTTTCAGTCATCTGACATCAGCTGACATGGATAACGACTCTGCGCAGATGGAGATGGATACATTCAAAGATATAATCAGCCAGGTTGAGACACCTGAGTATGTGCATATTCAAAACTCAGCCGGTGCATTATGCTATGACGCCGATTTTTGCAATGCGATGCGTATCGGCATTTCTTTATATGGATACTACC
>Ga0079225_10000199_pt1 | contig 31863 bp, 65 predicted proteins | sample Poulit2012_FD_76344 | JGI IMG/M metagenome (GOLD analysis project Ga0079225, IMG submission 76344) | Agricultural soil microbial communities from Georgia to study Nitrogen management - Poultry litter 2012 | ecosystem: Environmental > Terrestrial > Soil > Agricultural land | place: USA: Georgia... | reverse complement strand
CCTGTGACAGCTGCAGTTGCATAAAAAGCAGTCAATGGAGAAAGAACCTTGGTAGCCGTCTTACCAGTCTTTTTAATATCATCTCCCCAAATTTCCAATAATGTCCCTGCTGTTTGAATCGAATTTCCGATATTTTCAAAGCTTTTAGAGGCGCTAATACTTATGTTGCGAAAATGTTTAGATAAGCCACCGACAGAATTAGCGATACCTGATGTACTTTTAATAAAGTCTTTTTCCATGCCACCAGAGACTTTTTTAGTGTCTTTGCCCAATCCCTCTATTTCTTTTTTAACACCCTGGATGGTGGACTTCATGCCGTCAGCTTTTGCGACAAAGGAAGCTTGCAACTCTCTAACAGTTGCCATAAGTTACCTCCTTTCTTCTAATACTTTTTGTTCCTCCAATAATTCATTGGGATCAAAATCCCACTCATAGTCTTTTGTAGATTCTTTTTCCTTTTGATTCGTCTTAGGCATTAACAAACTTTCAAATTCCTTTTTAGCGCGTGCAAATTTAGGATCGGGTTTTCCTTCTTGCGGTTGAGAAAATATATTTGATAGATACTGAATGTACATTTTTGCTTTTTCTTGCTCGGCTTGATTTCTTTCCTCCTCCAGTTCCATGTCCATATACTTAAACAACTCAACCGCGGGACTAGTCACAATCTCTTTTCTGCCGCCTAATTTCTTTGAAAGTTTGAAAATAAAGGCTTCTTCTATGCTTGCTTCTGCACCTGTTGTTCTTTCTTCGGAAAAAGATTCATAACTTTCGTTTGTGCTTTCGTTAATGCCAAAGACTTTTTTGCGCGATTGACCAGTTTTCCAATGTCGTTTACTTGAATAACAGCATCGTAAATATCAAATACATCTTCCGCCTTTTGATTCATCAGCGTTTCGTATTCAATGCCTGATAGAATGGAAAGCAATTCAAATGCTTTGTCCGGTACTTCCATTAGAAGCACGTCCATAGCTCCAGCAGCATTTTTCATGACGACTTTCCCAAAATCCTCGGCATCTTCTTTTTCTTCATTGTCCTGCTGAGCTTCATCGAACATTTCTACAAGCGACGCTTGTAAATGCTGATCTTCACGTGCTAGATCGATAATGCCCTTAATTGTTTTAATGGAATTTGTCACTTGGCGAATGCTTAACTCTTCTACCTCATGCTGTTCTGTCTGTACTGTATTACCTTCTTTGATTTTCAAATTTACTTTCATGAATGATTCCTCCTAGATATTTGGGTATTAAAAAAAGAGCAGGGATTCCCTACTCTTTTTCAATCAGTGCTTTTAATGCAGTTACTTCGTCTTCGGTAAATTGATTTGTTGCATCTTTCCCCGCTGGTCCAGTTTCACCTTTTGGACCTTGCGACCCGTCAGCACCATCTTTGCCGGCTGCACCAGTTGCCCCTTTTGGCCCTTCGACACCATCAATCAATTCTGCAAAATCATCACCCGTTGGTTTCTTTCCTGTTGAAAACTTTTCTTTTAATTCTTCTTTTGTCGCCATGTATTTTCATCTCCTAATTGATAATAAAATTTTTTTCAATTTCAGCATCCCCGATTGAACGGGGATCATTAGGGTGTACCGTCATCACCACCATCTTCTTCCTCTGCATTCGGATCCACACCACCACGATAGAAGAAGTTACCTGGTTTAGATGCGTCAAATCCCTCACGTGGCATCATCGTCAGTTCAATAGAAATACTTCCCTGTTCTTGGTTATACTCACGCTCAAATCCACCGATTGAAGCCATATTGTAAATGTTCCAATCCATGTCTTTAACACTGTCAGGCAATATTCTTGGATGAATCCGTACTTTGCGACCTTTCACTTTTGTCCCAATAGCAGCATCCATTGCTCCAGACTCTCCACCATCGGTATCTGTGATTTCTTCTGTGGAAGCAAGAGCGAGTTGCAAAATATTCACGTCTTCTTGACCTGCTACAATAGTAAGCGTACCTTCCCAACCGGATAAACGTCGTTCTACGATTGTTTCTCCAAAGTCCTCAAATTGGAATTCTGTGTATTGAGGTTCCAAAGATAAAGATCCACCCTCTGCTTGCAAATAATCTTTACCATCAAAATTAATTGCGTCTTTTCCTTCGCCAACTTCAATGTCGGCTACACCAAAAATGTACTCTTTATTTTCAGCCATTGTATTTTTCCTCCTTCAAAGTAACGTCAAAATTGACGCTGTATTCCATAATTCCGTCATTGTCACCAATGCGTAGAGGATCACTTGCAGCCACAACAAAAAGGACAAGATAATGTTTGGTTAACACTACTTGTCCATCTTTTTCATAGTCTACAGTGACCTTGAAATTGCTTTTCTTGTGCAGTTTCATATATGCCATTTCGGCAGCCAGTTTCGCAAAATCCCAGTCTGATGATCGAATCCAGACTTGATAACCAGGATAACGATATTCTGTATCATAACGATCGGGTTGACCGCTTGAAGTTGCATAAACAGTACCTGTATTGTCATCTGCTAAATAATAATCCTCCGTCCATGTTAGACCAGGAATTACCGCTTGTAGTTCTTCTCTGAGATATCCTTGTATCATTTCCCTATCTCCAATATTCGTTCTAATGCACGAGCATTCATTTTATCGTAATCAGACTCAATGGCCTTGATTGCATTTTCCATATACTTACGACCAGGACGATAACCGCGCCACATTGGTTTATTCCAGGTACCGCGTCCACGCCCAGCTACATAATAGTTAGGCCATTTCTTGCCTTCTTTGTACTTGTGATGGACACCCATGCGATAAGGTTCTTCGTGACGGCGCAATGCATAATCAAGATTGGTTCCGCCTTTTACTTCGATTATGCTTCCATAACTTTTCGCTTTATCAAAGCTGATTGAATCCTCAAGCGTCCCCTCATCATGGTGTACTAATGCTTTTGTTCCTTCCTCAGCCAACATACCAAACTTGGTCATTTCCTCCATGACGATGTTTTCAGCTTCTTCACTCATGTTTTCAAGCATCTGGTGAAATTCGTCCAAACCTTCCCACTCAATGCTAAACACATCATTTTTAGCCATCGACAAACACCGTCCTATAGTAGACTTTGCTACCAGCTAGATTAGTAGATTCTTCCTTTGCAACAATGGTTCCACTGCCTTTATCCCCACCCATTGCCACGTAATCTATTTCAGTTCCTTGGCTAGGATTGAAGTCCCGTGGCAGATCGATTTCGAGACTGGTTCGACGTTCTTGACCATTAGCGTCACGTATTAATTGCGATTTAAATTGAACGCGCGCTTTCGATTCGATTGCTTTTGTTTTCGGTCTACCATACTTGTCTATTATCGGCTTCCCGTTATTATCCAAGTAAGGCACGTTTGCGTTTACTTTCTGTTTCATAGGTGGCTTCATATTAAACGACCCACTTTCGCCTTAGGAATATATCCTAATAGCTTCAGAACGGCAGGAGAAATGTCCGTTCCGTCAAATGTTACAGAAACACCCTTCACGCTGTAGGATTTCACGCCATGTCGCTTTAACTTGGCGTATTCTTCTTCCTCCCCCTCAAGCATGTACAAAACTTGTAGAGCGACCGCACGATCAGTGATAGTTTCCACCTTGAAGTTATCCTTTAGTAGCTCATAAGCTTCAAATATAATTTTGTCTTGGTCTGCATTGATCAACTCTTTATATAGCTCATTGTCATACAGGCGTTCCAGATAACTTTTAATATCCTCATTGGTCATCGTTTATCACCAACTATCTAATTGTGAAATTCTTTCCGATTTCCGCCTGCCCAATTGGCGGTTCATTAGGGTGTGGCATCACCAACATTCATGATTACGATAGACTGCGGACGTTGCAATGCAGGGAATAACGCTTTACCTACAATTACTGTTTGACTTGGTGGGTTATTGGTGATCTCCGGAACAACAAACTTCCCTGGATTATAGGAGTTTTCAACTGTAGGACCGGAAAATGTCTTTCCTAAATCATTGCCAAGAAGCACTACTTTGTTATCCTCAAGCAATTGCACCTCTTCATCATTTACCACAATTACATCATCGTTCACTTGGTAAGGTGGCAATCCTAATGCAGTAAGCGCATTTTGTACATCTGATTTGGTTAATAAGCGACCACCATTATTAGTTCCGTATACTTGTACGCGAATCTGATCATTCTGAAGCAACAAAGCTTCTGTTGCAGACGTGATATGCATCACTGCTGGCTTACGACGTTGGTTGTTCTTTTGATACTGTTTAACAGCAGCCTGAATATCTTCTAACGGATTTGCACTAGCCTCATCCCAAGAAGTAGTAACATTGATCTTGTTATCATTCGGAATGTCAAAATCAACATCAATGTGGATGTCGTTCTCATCGTCATCGTATTTTAACCCGCCTGTATAAATGGCTTGTGCACGCATGTACTCCTCGATGTCGTCAACGCCTTGTGATAGTTCATCAGTAGTTGTATAAACATACTCAATAACTTGCGCACGCTCTTGATCTGAACGTGGACGGTTAAATGCTAATAGTTCCTTTTCATCCAATCGCACACCATGTTGCACCTTAGCAACTTCAGCAAATGCCTTTTCAATTTCCTTTTTATCACGAAGGGGCGCTGAAGCATTCCAACCTGTGATCGATGCCGATGTGCTGTAGCGACCATTTATAACATTAAAAGCAAAGTTAATGTCGGACGTTGTTTCCTCTGGCATAACAGATCTCAATAAATACTCTCGTTGTGGTGGCACATTCTCAATATATCCTTGCAATTGGTCTCGTTGAAATTCATCTAAATGTAATGGCATAAATTATTCCTCCCTCTATTCCTTACGCATCAAAGCGTAGGTATCCTTTCACTTCTTCTTTAAAACCATCTGTAACACCCGTGCATTTGCTTTCCAGTGGATGTCCGGAGATAAGAACACCAACAACTGGATTAGAACCACTAACAAGCTTCACATCGTGAGAAGTTAATCCAGCACCCTCACGAACAGCGTCTGATTCTTCTTCTTCTCCACCATCGGATGGGTCCTTCCATGGAATGTAAAGACCTTCCTCACCTAAATAAACGGCTGTACCAGCTTTTACATATCCATTTTCTGTTACATCGGAAAATGCATCTGCATCTAACGTTGCGCCACCTGTTTTAAATTCCATTCCTACTGAGTTACGCAGGAACTCCTTCTGACCTACAATTCGTTGTTTTGTCGGCTGTAAATTCATAATTAATCTTCCTCCTTTTTATGTCGCTCCATTGCTTTTTGACGACCCGCTTCTTTCGGATCAACTTTCTTTTTCTTGTTGCTCTTTTGTCGGGCACCAGGAACGAAAGATGATTTCCTTTTCTTTCTTGGTGGCTCTTCTTCCTCTTCGTCGTCATCTACAGCACCAAAATACTCCGGGAATTCCTCTTCCAATTCCTCGAACAATTCATCAAGGTTTTCAGCTTCGCCATCGTCATCCAATTCAATGTCATCCACGTTGATCAGACGTGATAATAGTTTTGGATTGACTTGGTTATCTACCGCATACTCCTTGACCATTGCGCGTTTTTCCTTACGTTCGGCACGTTCGATGCGCTTTTCCTTCTCACTTAGTTGTGTCCTAAGTGATTCCAATTCGTCATCATCTGAATCGTCTTCTTGTTTGTCTTTTTTCTTGCCAGCCTGTTCTTTGAGTCGGCGATACTCTTCCGGATCAACATCCTCGTATTTTTTCATACGCTTCTTGAGTTGGTCCTTCAACTTCTTTTGATACTGCTTTTTGAAATCTTTATCTTTCAGCAATTCATCGAGATTAGGAACGCCATCTTCATCGTCCGCATCTTCATCAGAACCATCGTCGCCATCATCTGCATCATCGTCATCGGAGCTATCACCTTCGTCAGCAAAGAACTGCAGATTTAACTTCAGTGGTTCAACCTCTTTCTTTATCGTAGAAAGGTCACGCTCAAATAATGAGATAAACCATGTAATTAATTGTTTTAACATATCTATTTCCTTCCTCTGCTTAGGTGCAGGAGCCATTACTCATGTTGTTCTTTAATGCCTGCAGTCATGGAAAAAGGCATAATAAAAGCACCTAACGCTTGTCTGCTAGGTGCATGTTAATCATTTTTATTGGATAACAGTTCTTTTGTTGTACTACTTCCTAAGACCGGAGCTCCTTTTGGTAATTGAGGATACACCGCCTTTTCTTCTTCCGCCGGATACGTCAAACTAACATTAAACCCAACGGAGCCATCATCGTACTTCGTATTTTCGATCTGCACGATTTCCAATTCTTCCGGGTCAACCTTCTGCAACAATTCAATGGCTTGTTTTAATAGTAATTCGTTTTTCATTATGTTTGCCTCCCTTTAATCTAGTCAGTAGGTTCAGTATAAAAAGGTTCTTTTTCCTTTTCCGCATCCACGATCAAGCTTAGTTCAATGTTATTCCAATATCTTTCGCCATGAAAATCACCTTGCCCTGATTCTTGAAAGGATTTACGCGCTAACTTCAAAGCTTCTTCTTCGTTATTCGCCCAAACTAAACACCTGACATAGCTGTATCCTGTAAAACCATTGGTAGCTTCATAAAGCTTCATTACTTAGCCGCCTTTCTTCTATTGGTAGTCCTGCTAACAGCCCTTAAGTTGCTTTTCTTATTACTACCGCCCTTGGATAAAGGCTTCTTGTGGTCAACCTCACGCTTATCGCCTTTCTTCAATCCCATTGTGCTTCTAGCCTTATTCCGTTTAGCGCGATTTTTAACTTGAGCAGGCTTACCGTGATAATCGCGGTACTCTTTCTTGTAATCTCGTTTCTTCGCCATCCCAACCACCCCCCATTATTTAATAGATTTCAATGCATCTTGGTAGTCTTGAATCAATGTATTGTAGTTCTCGCTGTTTGCTCGTTTCATGCGTTTAAATGCACCTAAATTAGCAGGGGCATCATCGCCAAGCACACCTTTTATGTCGGCATAACGCTTCTTCTCGTAATTGTTGATACGATTTAAACGTTGTTGTTCTGCATAGGCTTTTTGTTGTGAAATGCTTCGAGTATCTTTGTTCGGATCGAACATTTTTGCCTTTTTAATCTCTTTATCAATTTCCTTATCATTCTTGTATGCAATAACGTATACAGATGCAGAACAATTGCAATTCGGATGATAAGGAGGTAGGTTCCCTTCTGCAGGCGGAAAACGTTTATCTTCTCCACTCAAACTAAAAACCATCCCTCTATAGGCATGGCATTCATGACAAGTCGGTGTATTACCACTTATTTTCACAAGATCCTCCCCGTTTTCTTTATACCGATTAATTGCACCATCAATATTAGCCTTCTTTAAATTAGTCCTTGTAACCACCTGGCTATAAAAGTCCAAGGGTAACCTCTTGCCATCTACAGTTGTGAATGCAGTCATACCTTCCTTGGCAAAGCTTTCAGCCACACGCTGGGTAGTAACCTGCCTAGCCTTTCCCTGGATAATGCCTTTCTGCAAATCGTTTTTAACCGCAGACAATGCTGTTTCAATACTTGCATTTGCATTACGCTTTGCAGTCCGTATGGCCGCCCTCAAATCAAGCATGCTGTTATCGGTTATTTCTGCTATAGCTTCCATGTGGACGTGGTTATCAAATGCGCTTCTGACCTTTCCGCTACTGGATATACTTGCAGCAAGTCCACCTTTCGGATCAATGCCAGCCTTATCCAATGCCTTTGTAGCTTCATCAACGCCACCAAAATAAGACACGAGCGTTTCTTTCGGGATAACATCCTCTACAGTCACATCAAGCCGGCTGAACATCTCATTGATCACACTGAGTGTCTGTTGTGCCACTTCATCATCAGCAAGGTTCTGATTGATAAGCAGGTCTAGGATTTCATGCTTCATGGCTGAGATGACTTCAAGTAGTTGTTTTTGGTTCATAGGATCACCCTACTTCTTCTGTACAGCCTTTACATTATGAAGTGCCTTATCTAGTCTTTGAAGGCTTTCCCGAACATCCTCTATACACTTATCCACTTCATCAATGCCAGTCACTTCAAATTCAGTTGTTAGTTCTGCTATTTTACTTACCATCACTCATCATCCTCCTCTATTGGATTGCCATCCTTATCCTTATTGCCCATAAATTGCTGCAGGCTTTGCCTTCCTGCCATTAACGAAAAACTATCATCATTTGAACGTTCAGCCTCGACACGGTAAAGTTCCTCCTGTACCCATTCCTCGCTAGCATTAGGGTTGTTCCGCCGAATGGTCGTTTCAAGAGATTGCGTTTTAGATGTGTAAGCCAGATTGTTTTCCTCAATCAATTCCTTGCGACTAATCGGGATCATGGATTTAAGTATGATCTCTGGTTCTTCAATGATCACGGCATCATCATTGTAATTGGAGAGCCATAGCGCACTCTCAATTAGTTGCTGCAGGAAATAGATATATTCAGACTGGATCTGCTCAGCTTTGATCAGTGAAGTAAACAAGTCATAAAACTTCGCTACACCAGATTGAGCACCAGTTGAAGTATTCTCCATATAGAAATCGACTACTTTTTCAGATGTCTTTGTTTCCATGAGCATGAGCTTCATTAGATCTTTAACCCACTGTATATCGCCAATCTTGGTAATATCTATCTGAATAACTTCTATAGCGTTGCCGTGTTCATCCATCTCAGTCACTTCTAAATCACGGTGATCTATTTTGTTTTCATCGCCATATCGCTCTTGAGCTTTGTCCATTAGTGCCTGCATAACTTCTTTACTTACAGCTAAACGCGGCTTCCCGTTACGCTCAAACGTGATCGCATTTCTTGTGAGCGTCCAGTTAACCTCATCTTGCTTGCCGTCCTGCCCCTTGAGACATGAAGTACCCAACGGATTCATGAATGTTTTTTCATTCGGCCAGTAAATAATAAAAGGCCTACCCCGACCGGAATAAACCTTTTCCAATTCTTTCATGCCAAGAAGCTCTTTCGCTTCATCGTCGAGAACCTCTTCTGTTTTCTTTTGCTCATTCAATTTATAAAGCATGTGGCTTGTGTATAGGTCGCCATCGAATACCTGCTCACGATAAACATGCAAATACTCCTGTTCGTCTATTTCAATCTCATAAGCAAGGTCTGCCCCCATTCCATCTTCATGCGGGTAATAAACATCACGGGCTTTAAATTCCAGGCGCAGTCCTCGTTCATCTAGCCAAGGAACACCCACAAGCCCACCATCTACCTGCTGTTGCAGTATATTTCCCCAATGTTCAAATGCTAGGTTGCTATTCTTTTGTATCTGATCAATAACTTCTTGCTGTACATGGATAATCTTGCTCACTTCATCCCGTGGTTCGTCCACTATCTCATCAGTATCAGCATTGATATTATCTGCCTGGAAATCATCCGGGGACAAAGAGGACTGTATATTGCCAATAGAACGGCTTACAAGCATGGCGGGTATCTCAGGTATCAACTTACATATATTCGCTACAATGTACGGCGTTTGCACATTTTGAGCCTGTTGTTGACCGTACATAATATTGTCGGTTATCTCGCCTTTGTCAATAAGGTTTTTAGCCCGAGGAAATATCTCGGCATGCTTTCCCTCGTATAAATTACGGTAATAAAAAATGCTCCCGTGCACCTTCTCAATCACGGAAGCATCGAACTTCGTCCAGTTTGGCATGTATTCACCTTCTTTCTACCATACGTTAGTGCTGCTCACTCTAGCTTTAGGAGCGAATAAAATCGTTTGTATGAAATATCTGTCCGCATCAAGCGCGTGATCAAACTGTTTTACAGGCTTATCTTCTCCCCGATCTGATGCCTTTTTATCCCATACATAGGATGAAAACTCCCTAAACGTCTCAATGCAGCAATCATTAAATAAAATCATTTTCTCACTCAATGCTGTTTGCATGTTTCTAATGCCATCCAGCACCTCGTTTTTAGCTTTTGTTACATTAAATCTATCTTTCTTTAATTGAGCAATAAAACTAGATGCAGATGGATCCACAATAACCGACTTAACTCTAATGCCTTTTGTAAATTCCTTTAAATCCTTGCTGTATTCCACATCTGTTTTCTGCTTACCGGAGTTTCTTCCATCGTGAAAATACTCTTTTACCTTGTACCAAGTATCACGATGTTTTCCCCACAAGCTGAATGTGGTCGGGTTCTGCGTACCATAGTCAATAGAGACATAGTATTCGGAGTATCTTCTTTCCTCTGTAGGAACAACATGATCGTCATGATTAAATGCATCATAAATAACACCTTCAGCAAGCACCCATAGACCTAATATGAATCGCTTGTAGAAAACGCCTGTAAACATCCTTTTATAACGATTAATAACCCTTGCGGATAATGAAGGGTTGTCTTCCATTGTGAAATGGAGTCTTATAAGGTTCTTTTCTTCGAGATTATCGATGTAATTCTCTTTAAACCAATGATATGGGCTTGCCGGGTTGCAGTTGTACCAGTATTTAGAACCATCAATAGAACAACGCGCTTCTGCCTGACTTACGAATGATTCTGGCATCAAAGCAACTTCATCAAAAAACATGCCTGCTAACGTGATCCCCTGTATTAAATCCTGGGAACTTTCATCTTTACCACCAAAAATATAAAAGTAATTCGTTTTGCCCCGAAAAGAGACAGTTAAATAGTTGTCGGCTCGATGATCTTTAACGCTATATCCTCTCGATTTAAGCATTCTCTTTAATGGACGTATAACGTTACGACGAAATGAACCAATTGTCTTCCCGGCCATGCCGAAGTTTTCATCCTCAAAGTCATCCATTGCCCACATTACATAAGATAAAGACATAACAACCGTTTTTCCTGCACGAACGGATCCATCGCACACTATGCCGTCTTTTTCTTTTACAGGTGATTTAGGATGCCACCAGGTTAATATTTTCTTTTGCTTTTTAGAGAATGGTTGGAATTTAAATAGCGCTGGTTTAAGCTTCCTCGGTGCTTCCATCGTCGTCATCATCCCACACCTCCACCGCATCTCCCAGCGCTTCTATAAATCCATCATCTTCATATTCGTCAATCGTTTCACCGGATAACCTGGTTATTTCTACTTTTGTCTTTTCAACATTGGCCTGCATTTGTTCAAGTTTAATCCTGCGCTCATCGTATTCATGAGCCATATCATTGAACTGTTTAATTAATGAACGGAGCTCCGACATTGCCCGGGACTGTGCATTCATAAATGTTGCATGTTTATCCCAAGCAAACTGAATTTCGTACTCTTTCATTGAGCCGAAGTCGCTTTTTTGCTTTTTCTTTAATTCATTCGTCATATCGTACTGATCTTCTACATACATGATCTGTTGCGCTCTTATAATGGCAGCGTATTGTATCTGTATCTGATCCCATATCAAGTCTGCCGGATCGCTCTTATCAAGCATGCCCATTATTTCTAATGTTTCTTGCGGGATGTACTTGCTAAACAGTCCGTGCTTCTTCGCAGCTGAGTTTCGTTTCGTAAACTGCTTGACCGGATTAGGGTTCCCAGCACCTTTTCTACTCCCTTCTTTATAGCGTTGCTTTTTCGGGGTTGCAACCTCACTTGAATTGGCTGCATCCTTTTTATGTGCATCTCTCGACCATTCTTCACGACTCTTTCTACTCTTTAAAGTACCTAATTTAACACCATGCTTTTCAGCTAATGTCTTTAATGTAATCTTGGATGTTTCCCACTCATTTCTAATGTTCTCCCACTTTGCCACGTTACATGCCACCACCAACCTTATGCTAAACGCTTATTTTAGATATAAAAAAAGCACCTCGATGGGCGCTTAATTGCTTTTGTTTAACCTCAAACAATGATCGCATATAAATCCATAATCATTATCGTGCAACCTTACTAACATGTCTCTTGCGTCCCAACACGTTGAACAAAATGGCCCATCTGCTACATCATCATTATCTAAGTAATATGCATTGTTCTTAAAAGTTAGCTTTTTCTGTAAATCTGGAACCTTTTTCAGTTCTCTAATCTCGTTTTTTAATTCATGATTTTCCTCTACTAAATCCAAGGCTTCTTTTTGCAAATCTAATATTTGTCTATACAATTCAATGTTATCCGCTTTTCTTACAACGTCAGCAACTTCTTTTATACCTTTAATAATATCCATAAAAATCCCCCCTTGCCTACATCATACGACAAAAGAGGACTATTTTCCTGCTTCATTTACAATAATTAACAGAAGCACCCCTCCATATCTACTAATATTCCAAGTGGAACTTAGAACTTCGATATGAACAAGTGCTTTTCACCCGAAAGGGTGGATCGGCCGGAGGACTTTACCTCGCCGACCTCACCTTCCATTCTACACTATGCATTTTTATCCTGTCATTGTTTGTTCATACTGTTCAAAGTGTAACATTTTGCCAATTATGCTGTCTTTTATTCTATAAATATGTGTCCTGGAAAGCCCCATATGCTTAGTGATTGCAACCATGCTTAATCCATCCAACATGCATTCAAGCACAGCCTTTTCCCGCTCATCCTGTATAATGCACATACGCTCTTGAATGTAGAGCACCTTATCCTCTAATTTGAGAACCCACTTACTAGCTTTATCTCTCCTAATAACCTCTAAAGCCACCGGGTCGCTAGTACCCCCTTGTGCTTTTGGCATGGTCGATTCTATTCCGCCTTGGGCAACCAGGTTCCCACCTTCATACCCCATTAACTGACGCTGTCTTTTGATCTCGTTTATCATCCAATTGTAATCCCTTAGCGCGCTTTCGATCTGTTTTTCGTTCATACAGCTCCACTCCCTCAAGTAGATGTTTGTAATATTTGCTAGGTTCCACGGGACTAATTGCTCCCGTTCGCTTGTCTTTTCTGTATTCGCTGATCTTCCACTTGTACATGTTTTCCTCCCTCAATATAAAAAGGACACCAAACAACGCTTATTGCGTCATTCAGTGTCCTCCAGTTGGCTGGTAGAACTTTAAATTAATTTCAGTTTGTAATTTTATGACTCTCTATCACAACAGCTCTTTCAACTATCCGAAAAACAATTTCAGAAGCATAATAGTTATGACTTTGGGTTGTATAATACAACCATACTTTTATTTGATCATTATCTTTAAAGTCGCCTAGAAATTGCATTTTTAATTCATCTTCGTTCGGCCTCTTTTTTTCAAAAGCATCAATTGAACCTTCATATGCAATATTCGAAATAGAAATTGTTTTACTGTTTCTATTGATTAGGTTTACTCTTACAGTATCACTAGACAATATAAGAGTTTGCACCTCGAAAACTGGTAAGTGGCTCTTTTCGCTCTCTTCCTTTTGTTCTTTATACATTTTCAAATTTAATTCCGTTGCTCTTTTAGAAACCTTGGTTGCTCTCCAAGCAATAATAACTGATACTAACGTAATTATTGGAGTCAGTATTGATACGATAAAAGTTGCCCAATCCATCCAGTCTTTCTCTTGGTAAAGCGACAAGACTTCTAATAGTTCCTGCTGGGTCAAAATTCCTCCCCCTCTTCCCTCCGCATTCGTTTCACCTTCCCTTGATGTGTAACAATTTTGTATTCCCCGAATGGCGGCAGCTCCCTCAATTTAGCTTTACCATCGCAAATAACTATCACACAACTGGAAGGTATATCCATCATATCAAATTCTAGTCTGTTATTACTAGTAGGCTCTATATCTTGTGTGTTCATTGAAAATCCCCTCCTGTATATGTTTAGATTTATCATTATTCAGGAAAAGTCCTGATCTTTTTTCCCTAGCTTCTCTGTATAAATTCCCTCATTTTATCAGGGCAAAAGTATGGCTCAAATGCTTTCCTGAAACATTCATCAATCGGCATATCGCCAAACGTTTCCTTACCCAATTTTAAATGGCTCTTTCTTTTTTTCTTATGTGTTGCTTTGTCTTGCTTCATTGCTCGATCACTCCTAAAATTCATTCTTCAACTTCTTTGAAATCTACTTCAATGGTTTCTGTAGAACCATCAAATGTATTTGCAACCACTTCTTTTAACGCATTTTTACTATGCTCTAATAAGGCCGGTGAGCTTAACAATTCTCTAAATGCCTCGTATTTTTCCTCTGACATATCTTCCGTTAGTGTAATGATAGTTTGTGCTTTCATTCCTCCGCCTCCCTATGCATCAAATTCTGGTTGAGATGCCATATCTGATCCTGCATTGTTGCATTATCTTCCTGGAGCAAGTAATTCTTAAATTCCTGCCGTTCCAGTTCATCCAGTGCTTTTTCATATTTTGCTTGTGTGTCCTCATACGATTTGTAATTGATTACCGTTGTAACTCCAAGCCCGATTGTAAGCAATACAAGTAGTATTAAACCCGTCATTCGCAAGCTATCCCCTCCCGCATTATTTCTTTTATCATCACTTCCACCCGTGGGTTATCTGAATAATATTTGCTGGCGCTTAGATCCACAATTTGACTATCATCCTTGTAAATGATCCCGTTCAAAGAATCCAGTATGCTCTTTGAATAGTTATCAATATCAGCCTTTACAACAGGACACTTAATTCCTGCATTAAAGAGTTCCCTATTCTTCTTTGTTGTTGACTTGGGTATTTGTCTATAAATCTTCAAATGAACGTGTAGTGCTCCTGTATATAACTTTTTAGGTGCATGTTGTTTAGCGATTAAAGCAACGTACTGTTTATACTCACGTGATTCTTTTGGATCGTACATTACTAGTTTTCCATTTCTTCTCGATGCCCTCGGTCGGCCCTGCGGAATGCACGGACCGGGAATAATAAAGTCTAAATACATTCACATCACCTTCTTTTGATAAACAGCTTCATAGTAGTTGTTTACATCTGTGTTTTGATATTCATACCGGTTGTAACTATCTTTAGAGAAATGCTTGAAATAACTGTCTGATTTCTGTATAGGCTTTATGCATTCCCAGCCCGCCTGTTCTTTTTCTTGGCACATTTTGATCAGCTTGTGAATGCTTTTATGCCGTAGTCTGCTAACTGGTTTGAACATAAAATCACCCCTTAACCAATTTTAATTTGCTATCTTTCCGTTTTTTATCTGCCAAATACTCCTTGTTAGGTTCGATTATCTGCGTAATGTAAAATCGAATCGGCACAAGTACAGACATGTCGTTCGACCACTCAGGTATACCAACCGATATTATATAAATCAGACAACGACCAAGTTTGGGTTGAATAACGTTTCTATTGCTATTCGGCTTCGGAAAGTCCTCGGCATACTTCACTTTCTGCTTTACTCTATATACCTTTCCATCAATGCTTATCGACATTGGCGCTCACTCCAGTTGAACCGTAACCATTAGTACCTCTTTCGGAATTTGATAACTTGTCTACTTCTTCAAACGTGGTATGCACTACCGGAACTAATACACCTTGTGCTATGCGATCACCTTTGCGGATTAGGTAAGAATCTAATGCTATATCTTCTTTCCAGTCGATTATTTCTCCATCCAACGTACTCACGGTTGGCAATACTGTTAATCCCCCAGTAGACCAATTCCAAGGTTCATCTAATATATGGTCCACAATTACACCAACTTCACCACGATAATTAGAATCGACTGTTCCTAATTGCACTCTCAACTTAGTTCTTAGAGTAACTCCTGAACGCGGTCTAACCTGTATTTCATAACCTTTAGGGATATCAAACGCCAATCCTGTTTTAATGAGTTTGGTTTCCCCAGGCTCAATAATCGTTTCTTGAACAGCCACAAGGTCAAATCCGCTATCGCCTTCCTTTGCATATCTAGGAAGCACTGCATCTTTGTGTACTCGTTTTACTTTCATCTATTAGCCCTCCCATTCAGCATGAAGTTAATCTGCTGTAATATCCGTTCCGCAGCTGCCTGATCTGCGTGGTTAAATGCTTCACGTACTTTAGTAATTAGTTTTGATAGGTTCATAGTGTTATCTCCAGACAATATAATACTTTCCTTTAGGCTGACTTTCGTATGTTTTCACCACAGTTATATAATCCCCATCTACAGTGCGTTCTTTGATTTCTTTAACGTAGATTTTCACTGGATTACCTCCTACAATGAATTCAAACTTTTAACCCTGTGCTGACTTACAACCTCGCCATTCTTCAACTCAACCTGCATTATGTCTCCGGTATCTAACCCATTTGGAGATTCAACAATAATAAAATCTGTATAATCGTTAGGATGCACGCAGACATACTCGGAATGATCATTGCTTACCTGTTCAAACCCGTATCCTGCTAATGGTATTACTTCACATTGGAATGTTTCCGCATCGCTTCCTGCGAATGTAGAACTTAACCCAAGTGCTAACACTAGTTTTATTAACATTCATTCTCACTCCCATCATCTAAAACCACAGCAGTTATAGCCTTTTCAGGACATTTCCTGCTTGCTAATCTCCCTTTAGCTGTAGGTGTTACAAGCCAATATACATACTTTGCTGTAACTCCTAGCATTTCAGCACATTCTCTTGCTGTTCCAATACATAAATTTTCTTCACCTTTATAAACGGCATATTCCTTTAATCTCAACCCAATTCCTCCCCCTATTCCGCCAAACGGATACTGATTGGATCCTGTTTGTCCCGATGTTCAATTAATATCTTCCTGGCTTCGAACCAAGAGCAATTAAATGTACTCTGAACAGACTTAACATACTTGCTCCAGCGTTCCTGTACCTTTTTAAATTCCTTTGACTTAACACTTTTGTTAGTTTCTAATGGTGAAATAACGTCATCTGGGATGATTGTTTCGCTCGTTTCTGTTTCCGTAAAAAGTGATAATTGGTCCATCAAAACCACCCACTTTCCGGATTACCGGCTTCTATTTGCATGTACCGGATCCGGGCCAGGATGTATGCCAGTTCTCTCCCGGTTTTGCCTTCGGTGTCATAATAATTTAACTCGTGAAGTTGTTCCGTGATGTGATTAATCATGAGTTGTTCTTGCGTATCGACTACTTTCATGAGATCACGTCCTATAATTTTTGTAAGTTTTACCTTCTTTTCGTCTCCGGTTCATGTACATACCGATGTCCATCAATCTCTATTACGGTAGGTTTGCCTTTTTTCATTTTTTTCACTTCTACAGCGGCGTTCAGCCGATCATATTTTGCAATTTGCTTTGGCCTCTGCACCCGGTATGCAATTGGCTTGATATTCGCTCCTATTTTCGCCTGGTGCAACAAAGCAAGAACGACTTCGTAGGGATCCCGATTCGTTTCTTTCGCTATGTCTTCAAAATCCATGCCGTCGTTATGTAGATTCGTGATGTGTTTTAATTCGCTTTTCGACACCTGGAAATTTAAATCGTCTAGCAGAATGACATAGTCTCTTGCACGTTCCGGTTTCATGCCAGCCTCTTCCTTTTGCTTAAATAGATTCGTGTCTGCTCCGCATTGGGAACTGCTTTATCCCCAACAGCACTTATTTTGTTGTCGCGCATCCAGTCCATATACTTTGTTGCCGTCTGTTCATCCGTATCTTTTGGATCAAATGCCATTACTGATTTCATACCTTGAAACATTTGCTCTCATCTCCGTTCTTCATTTGTACAATATATTGTGTTATAATTTAGTACAAGCACAAATTATAGTGGTTTCAATTTATAATACTGAGGTGGTTAAATGGCTAGAAAAAGAGTTTCAACAATTTTAGAAAGTGACACAGGTCGTAATCTTAAGTTTCGTGATAATTACCAAAAGAAGACCATGACTAACAATCAGTTTGTTAAAGAAATTAAAGCTGGTAATTATCCAAAACATCACGTTAGAGTTATTGATGGCGTTGCTACGCCCGTATCAAATCCTGATGGATCAAAAAATAATAATCTAGACTAATAGTCAAAAGGAACCACTATAACTTTTGTGCCATTTTCAGCTATAATGTCTCTTGATGTGATGGAAGCAATTAAATAATCGTCATCAGTAGTGACTACAATTGAATCGAAATACTGACCATTCATCACAATCGGTTTCGGTTTTAAACAAAGTTCATAATCAAAACCTTTATTTGCAGCTTCTTTCTTCAAACCATCAAGTACTTTTCCTCCAACTCCTTTATTTTTGAACACTTCCTGTATATGTGATCGGGTTATGCCTAAGCTCTTTGCCATATCTGATTTGGATACATAATTTTCTTTTAAAACATCTTGCATATAACCTAGATCAAGTTTCTGACGCATATTTACCCATCCCTTTCCATCACTTCATCAATAGTTACCTGATTCTTTTCAAATTCCTCATCCGCCAGCGCTGTTAAGTGCTTTTCATAGCAGACCGGACCATAACCGCGCTCCATACTTATTACATCTGTCAATTCACGGCCACAACGGCCGCATTTTGCTGTATCGGAGAAAACTTCATTGTCCATTAGTCCAGCCCCTCCAATCTATGATCCTTGCCTTCCATTTTGATAACCTTCGCATTGTTCATTAGTCGGGATAGGATTCGCTTCGACATCATGCCGTATTTTTGATTAAGGTATTTCGCCGTGAAATTCGTTGTGTAAATATTCTTCATGCTTTGTCGAGCATTAACAATTTGAAAAAGTATATCTGCAGCCCAGCTTTCAAACCCGCTGGCATCAGGCTTTACGTATTCAGCGCCAATGTCGTCCAACACAAGAAGTTCGCAGTCTTTAATCAGTTGCATTATTTTATCTTGAGTCATATCGCTGTGACCGCTGTATGTGTTCCGGATGCTCGCTAATAGTGATGGCAAATCAATAAAAACCGCTGAATGACCGTTATCTTTAAATCGCTTATAAGTAGCCATAGAAAGATGAGTCTTGCCGAGACCAGTATCTCCCTGGAAAAACATCGTTGTTTTCTCGTGTTCACCTGAAACAAATTGGTTTATTGTTTCTACCGCATCTGTCTGACTTTCGTTTTTTGGCACGTAGTTATCTAATGACGCGTGTACCAGTTCAACCGGAAGAATGGAAAATCTATCGAACTTTATATACTTTCTTTCCTCGCGCCGTTCCATGATTTGCCTGACCATTTCCGCTTCTTCTTTGTTCTTTTTACATGTCGGGCAGACATCATCGTCAATATTTGCTTTAAACTCTCCGTTTCCGTACAGATCATAGTTTTCAAATTGCTCACCACACTCGGAACAAATTGCAGTTATAATATTCCGTTTCTCCCATCCAGCAAAAATTTCTTTTATTGCACTTGTAGCTTTCATGCGATAACCTCCTAGAATAAATTCTCAAACTGTTCATCCGCGGGAACTTCAAATCTTCCGCCATTAATTACTTTCAAAGGTTTGTTTGTCTCGTCTTTCATTTCTAGTTGTAATCTATCAAACTGCTTTCTTAGCTTGTCCGCAGATAGAACATTCTTGTACCAAAAATGATGCGACTGACTCCATAAGATGATGTCCTGAATGTCTTTACCTGACCGCTTCTCTTTAGGTCGTTCCATCATCAACCTAAATGTATTAGCCCATGACTCAAGATTGGGTTCTCGTGCAGATGGGTTATTCTCTTTAATCTTCTTGAATAATAGTTCTGCTAGTTTCATATGGTGGGTTTCAAATTTTAATTTGGAACGTAATGTATTTATATCTTTATTATCATTCTTAGCATTATTACCATTCTTATTATTGTCCCATCGCTGTCCCACAGCTGTCTCATTGCCGTCCCATTGCTGACCCATTGACTGCTTTTTGTAGTGGTCAAAACCTTGATACTTCGCATAGTTAACGACTGTGAAGAGCGTCCCATATTCTGTTGATTTGGTTGTTATTCTGCCTTCTTTTTCAAGTGATTTAATCTTCCTTCTCAAGGTCTCTAATGGAGGCTTTTTAACCGCGTTGCCTCGCCCTTCTTTGTAAGACAAATCGCTTTGTAGGTTCCGCAATGATCGCAGGTACTGTCCCCTCTCAAGATGAATACCAGCCTGGTCAATTCCTTCTTGAGAAAAGACCGCCTTCCCAAGAATGTAAAAGAAAATCCTAAACTTCACGATGTCCGACCATATCTCGTTTTCGAATATCTCTCTACTCACTTGGAAAGCACCTTTGGTCATTTTCTAAAACTCCTTTATCTATTAATCTCGCAAAAAGCAAATCTTTCTTTAAAGTTATTTTTCTAAGCAATATATACGGCTTTTCCGGTAAGCTCTTGTATCTCTCTTTTGAACTGTTCTTCATTACTGTTAGTGTCTGACAGGTGCAGCAAATGAATCACCTGGACCTTCGATAAATCATTAGCTTTTAGAAATTCCTTGACGTTTTCTAAGCTGAAATGTGACTTTATTAAACGACCCTTCATGCCTTTATGGACTCGTCCGGATGCAATGTTTTCGTTTAGTATTTCCATGCTGTAATTACACTCTATAAGAAGGTGCGTTAGACCTTTAAACTTGTATCTGATGTAATAGGTATCGGTGGCAAAGAGAAGCTTCTCACCGCTCTTGTTTTGAAGCAGGAATCCATATGGTTCACTGACATCGTGCTGTACGTCGAATGGGAGTATGTCCCAAGTTCCAATAGATAATTTCTGCTTAGCTTGTACCTTTTTGATTCTGTGATGTTCAATCCCGGTTGCTTCTGCGGTGCCAGCTGACATATAGCAATTAATACCTGATCTTGTAACATCTTTTAAGCCAGCGCTGTGGTCTTTATGTTCATGCGTGACTAAACACCCTGCTAGATTGCTAGTATTGAAATTTAGTGCCTTCCTGATTTCCTTCAACGATATTCCGCACTCCAGGAGCAAGGTAGTGCTACCATCTGTCACCAGATAGCAGTTTCCCTTGGATCCGGAGGCAAGTGTTGTGATTTCGATCATTAGAATGACGGCCCCTCATTAGTGGCAAATAAGCTTTCTTGCTGTTCCTCGCCGCTATCTGCAGGGGGTTCTTCCTGCACTTCTGTGTATTGCGCGTCAATAGGCTCATTTGGGTTAGGATCCTCAAAATCAAGTGTTTCTTTGTTTGCGTTTTGTTCAATCTGTTGTTGCGCTTGTTCTTCTGGAGTAATGTCTTTCCGCTCATTGTCATATTCATTTTCAGTTGAATTATTAATCGCTTCAACAAGCAAGTCGCTGTCATCAGAAGTATTGATAAACGCTTTGGCCGCTCGATTAATCACTGTTCTTTTTGCCATTTCCTGCGGAAACTTCTTATGCACTGCTTGTCCTGTTTTTGATTGCCCCCAGGAGGCATCAATCTCCTTTCGAGTCATCACCGTTAATAACTCTTCATCTTCGTTTGTTTTGACTACAGCATAAGCTCCTAAGATATTGTTATCCCTATTCAAAAAGTGGGTTTCATGTTTGGTTAGTTTTTCCTTACCACCATCAATTTCATAGTCGAATACATCACCATCAAAAATAACGTTCGCCCAAATGTCCTTGACGTTGGTCAGTCGCTTGAGAACTGCCTGTGTACCGAAATAGGAGCGATTTAATTGCAACTGATTACCATAAACGACGAAGTAGCATTGCGTTTTGGCTGGACTTAAACCCTGGGTAACCATATCTAGCAATGAGTTTGCAATAGAATCTTTAGAACAAACATTTAATGCAGGTGATCCCTTTTTATCCTTTACTTCCTGTAGTTTAAAAAAGGCACTCTTTAGCGCGTTACTTGCGTTATAGTTGGCAGGTAGAACTAAGCCATCATCCTTTAACTCTGTTAGTTTTCCGTTAACAACATCAGTTATATCCTTCTGCAAAACTGCTACTTGATTTTGATTACTCATTTTGACTCCCCCTGTTTAATAAGTCTGTCTTCCCCGAAGAAAAGAACATCTTCTTTATATCCATCGACATCAACAGCGTATTTCATTTCCGGTTCTCTAAAATCATTAACATTCACGATTGTCCCTCCCGCAATTTTCATGCCTGCGGAATCAGTGATCCATACACTATCTCGTGCTTTTAAACTCATTTACGCCACCTCTTCTGCTGCTTTACTTTCAATCCGCAGCTGTTTGTCCGCTTCTGAAACAACTAGGCTGATTACCTGGCTGTCTATATCAATCAACTGTGTAACGGACTCTGCGTTGTCAACAAAGATTGGAGCTTGTACACCGTAGTGTTGTGATAGTGTATTAATAATGTCTAAGCCGACATTGATACGGGCCGCATTATTTAAGCCGCTTGAGTACGGAACACCTTCGTAAGTTGTTTCGCATATCTCTTCCAGGCCACCGTTAATATTCGTTTTAAACAGATTGAATCGTGCATATTTAAACTTGCTGTTGATCTTTTCTTCTAGGAGATTAACCTTCGTCCGGATAAATTCTTCTGCCAAGTGCAGTTCGTGCTCCATCTTTTCAAATTCAGCAGCAAGCTCTTCTTCCTGTTCTTCCAATTCTGCAATCCGCTTATGAGATTGTTCAGTCTGAGTCAACTTACTTTGATCAATCTGTAGAGCGCTTTGCTTCTCTTTCAGGGATAGGATTTCCGCCTGTACTTGCTGTACCGATTCTTCGACTGAATTTTGTAGTGATTCAATTTGTTGTTCTAATGCTTGTCTATCTTGCATAAGCTTGTTGTAAGAATCATTTTCAGTGATTGGCTTTACATTTGATTCGGCATCTTGTATTTTTTCTTTCAATCGCTTAATCTCATTTGCTTTTTCCTTGCCTTGTTCAGTTGTTTTGTCAATCTTTGCCTGCGTTCTTTCCACGTCTTCATTCAATGACGTGTTTTGTTCTTTCAGATGTTTCCCTTGCTCGTTTATTTCTTCAAGTTTTTTCGCTTTGTTTAAATTGAATTTATTTTCTACCTCCAATACCTGATCTTGTGGTAGATCCTGTTCACATGTAGGACAGACACATTCAGACTCGTGATTGAATTCCTTTTTATTTTCTTCTATATATTCGTTGCGGAGCTTATTCATGAGCTCTTCGTTATCTTTAATACGTTTGCTATTTTGATCATTTGATGCCTTTAAATACTCCAATTCGCTACGTTGGATATTTATGTTAGATTGTTCTTCTTGCAGCCTGGCTTTCAAACTAAACAGAATCTGTTGTCCTTCCTGTTCGTGCTCGTTCTTTACATTAGAGAGCTTTAAATCAATATCACTTATTTCTGATTTGATCTTGTTTACTTCGCTACCGCTTCTAATGCTGTTGATCTGCTCCTGCTTTGCATCAATGTCTGACCCCGCTTTCTGCAGATCAGCATTAATTGATTCTTTATTCAGTCCTGAAACATCTGGTAGACCGCGATTAATTTCATCAATTCTGATCGGGATCCGGTCTAGTTCTTCGTTAATCTCTTTACGCTTGGCTGCAATCACCTTTTTGTGATCATCAACAGAACGTCCATTCAATACTTCAGCAAGCTTTTCCAGGTCCTTATTTACTTCAATTACTTCTTGATCTGTTACATCTCCGGCAATCTCTAGCAAAAGATCACGTCGCTTTTTCCAGTGCAGTTGTTCATTGAAATAACTTGGGCTGGTTAAGAGTTTGAAAATGTTTTCATCTACAATAGAAGCTACTCTCTCGGTAAATTCTTTTTTCTTTGCCGGAACACCATTAATTGAATAATCTGTTGTGTGACCGGTAAATTCCTTTGAAACAGAACCACGTTTCTTGGTCCACTTCTCGGAAAATGACTTTTCAAGGCTAGCTGTACGCCATCGATCAACAACGTTGCCTCTACTTCGTGATTCAAATTATGAACCGTTTTACCGCCAACTAAAGTTTTGATAGAGAAGTCCTTTTGGTTCTGACTATCTTTGTCAAACATCAGCCACACAAATGCATCGAACAGCGTTGTCTTTCCTGTAGCGTTATCACCGTATACCTGAACATCGCCCGCAGCATTTAACTCGAAATGTTTAATCCCTTTAAAGTTGGTCAATACTAGATTTTGTAATTTAAGCTGTTTCATAATTTGATTCCTCCAATTTTATTTTTTGAGATACCTTTTCTGCCTCTTCAAGCCATTTGTCAACATTGGTCATAAGATCCTTGCGAAAATGATCATGCATCAATTGCAAGTCATTCATTGTTCCGGTTGCAGATATGAATGTTGCAGCAACCCCAAATGATTCATATTCGCTTTTTCCTTCATTACGGCAATCCTGATACTTTTTAACATACTTATTCACTTTGTTGCCTCCCTTGCCCTCACAACACATTCGTTGTATAATAGAGGGACAAATTTAATTTAATCAGTGTTTATCAAAACGTCCTCCACCAAAGGGCGTTTTTTATTTTGCAATTTCATAACTTGCACCTAATAACTCCAATACTTCAATCGCTTCTGATCCCATTGTTTCTACCAGGAAAAACTCATCATCAAAGACCAAAATCTCATCACCCGGTAAAATCTCGTTTCCTAGTGGGTCGTTACCTACCACTTGACGTAATGGACTGTATGGATAACTTGTTCTTAACGTCCGACTGACCGCAGGATGTTCTAAACCCATGTTTACACCTCCACCCATTCGATAATTTCATTTAAATTTGCGTAAATCAGTTCATCTGCATGACGATTGTTTTCTGCATCAAGTCCCGAAATGTGGTTGGCTTTCTGGAAAATAACTTTAGCTTCAGCCTCGTCAGCGATAACAACATGCGAGATGTTTCCATCTTTAAGCCAAGCCACCGACAACGCTAAATATTCATTGCCCCAAAGTTTAATTTTAGCTCTCATTAAAATCCCTCCTAAGCGTTAGTTAATGCAAAGTACAAAAACACTAATATTGCGATCCCTGATACACCATAGAATCCATTTACAAAGCGCTCACTCATAAAATTGACCTCAATCTGTTATGCAGACCTTCTTGATTCTGACGTGCTTGAATCTGACTTAAAATGTATCTTGCTTGATCATCTACTCGTTTATCTTCTTTCATGCGTTGTAACTCTTTTAATGATCGTGCTATGTTTTTGTGAAATGCTGCCGCTCTTTCGAAATCAGCGTTTAAAAAATGTTTAATGGATTGATTTAAACAGTATCCGTAGCAATCAAGTTCCTTCCCTGCACTCACAAGATCTTTTGGTAAAAATAAATTTTCTAGTTTCATATAATCCCTCCTAAGAATATAAAGTTGATTGTGGCGCTTATAGTTTCCGATATACTTTGAACAATGCTTATTGCATCTACACTACAAAGTGTTACTACCGCTAGTTCTTGTGCTTGTATTTGAGTGGCATGAACCCACTGAATTAACGTTTCTGCTTCAAGCGATTCTTTGTTGTTTTCTATTTTTGAAATAGATGATCGAGACTTATATATCCTCTCCGCTAATTCCTCTTGGCTAATACCAGCCTCTTTTCTTCTTAATTTTAGAGCCGTTCCAAAATCCAATTTTCTCACCCCCTAATGTTCGTTAAACGAACATGTTCAACTGTCGAACAGACACAGGGCGTTGGTCGTCATATACTATAAGTACCAACTCCCTCGTTGGTTGTTTTGCTAGATTGCTTGATTAGATGACTTGTGTACTTTCAGATTCTTGTTGTCGGATCCAATCGTTGATGGCTTGCTTCGAAAACATGATCCGACGACGTAATCTGAAATGCGGTATTTCTTTCTGTCTAACCATTGTGTAGATGGTGTCTTGGTGGACTCCTAGATAGTCTGCCGCTTGCTTAACTGTGAAGCGTTCCAATTATTTCACCGCCCTTAATGGTTTTGTGTAGCAACCGTTACAGTAGTAGCTTGTTCCGCCGAAATCAGCACCAGAATGAATAATGTCCGCAATTTCTTCCGGTTCAAGCTGATATTCATTGCCACAAGTTGGGCAAAATGTGACGATTTCATCATCGTATAATTCAACAGTTTTATACTTTCCATCTTCAAGAGGAAGTTTGTGGTAAAGCATTTAGACCACCTCTTTCATTGTTTGCTGCCGATTTAAGTTATCAATTTCTATCTTTAAACTTGTTGAAGGTTGCCACATACCTACAAAGCGCAGTCCTTCTTCAAATTGAACCTTAGGTAATTCTGAAAATCTCGGAATCATGAAGTGGTTCTTAAAGTCTCGCCACATTGCTGAAAATGCTTTTCGGGAAATCTCTTTGTAAGCTGGCGATTCTTTTCCACTAAGAGATTCGAGAACGACGTGATTACCTTTGTTTTGAAGCTTTCTTTCTTGGACACCATCAATTCGCATGTTGTTTTCTAACTCAGAGATACGTTCATTGTGCTCTTCTAACGTTTCGTTTGCTTCGAGCGTCAATTTCATAGAAGCTTTTAACTGCTCTTTTTCTGATAGAACTTTTGGTTTTGATAGCTGATCTCTCATTTCATTAAAGCGATTCATATATTTAATTTTTATTAACATTGCATTTTCAGTTGTGTAAGACATCGTCACTAACATAAAAGCGTCAAAGTTAAGTAAATACATTGGATAATTTTGATTGTTCTGTTCGTGCGTATATCGGGTCTCCTCAAATTTGAGGGAGCTAATATCAATACCTAGATCCTTAACTTCTTTTCTATTAGCTAGTTCATCTAAGGATAGAAATGTTTTTCTGACATCCCTTAAAACTAAATCGTGCCTTTTGTTAAAAATCTCAGCTATAGTCAGTGTGTCTGTTAATACATCATCATCTTGAATAAAAACTAATTGATTCATTGTTTTTCCTCCTTGAAAGGTTTTAAAGTAGTTCTTTGAGTTTTGCGTGTAACTCCAAGCATTGAATTAATTGATCGTGTAGGAGTACGATGGTTTCCCAGCCATCTGCTCCGCATGAAATGCTTTCTTGTAGTGCTTCAATCTCATTTTCCAATTGTTTAATAGTATCCATTTGATTACCTCCTATTAATCTATCGCTTTTGATTTCACACCCGATATCAGCACCTAACGTCGTGGCATATGCCCTATATGGGTGTCGCTCCCTCCCGAAACTGGGATATCGTGGCGTACTCTGCTCGTTTAGATGTTGATATCGGATGTGAAGACGATGATTAGATTGCTTGTTGTTTATTGAGTTCACTTCTAGTTAACTCGTTGTCCAAAAAAATATAGTCAGGACTCGACTTGAACACACTCGCTATTTTTACAGCTAACTCATAAGTTAATCGGCGCTTACCGTTTTCGATCATCCAATAATACTCTTTGGATATATTTACTTGGTCAGCTACTTCTTGACACGTTAACCCTTCTTTGGTGCGCATTTCTTTTAATTTATCAAGCGCCATTTTGTATCACCCCTTTCGGTTAACTTGAGGTTAATTTCATTATAGTTCACATACAGTTAACTTGTCAAGCATATATATAACAAAAGTTCCTATTTAGTTAATATCGTTTAATTTAACTATTAGTTAACTTATAATGAAAGGAGTTGTAGTTATGTTATTGAAGGAGTTAAAACCTATGGATGGTAAACGTTTAAGAAGATTAAGGAACGATAAAAAGTTAACTCAAACAGAACTAGGAAATATCATCAATGTTACCAAGGTGTCTATATCCGGCTATGAAAGTGGCGACCGTACGCCTGACACAGATAATTTAAGAAGACTAGCTGATTTTTTTGGCGTTACGTCTGATTATCTTTTAGGTAGAACAGATTCACCAGACTTAACAGCCAAAGACGAAAAAGACATCGCTAAGCAAATGGAAAAGATAAAGGATGACTTAATTAATGGAGACGGCCTTAATTTCTCTGGCGAACCAATGAGTCAAGAAGCCAAGGAATCCCTCATAGATGCGATGGAATATGCTGTCCGACAAACTAAGCGAATCAATAAAAAATATATCCCTAAAAAGTATAGAGAGGAAAATGAGTAAAGGATTCGAGGTGGGTTAGTTGACGCGAATAAAAGAACTTGTAGAACATATAACGAAAAAACATAACACCAATGATCCTTTTGATTTGGCGACCAAGAAAAATATTCACGTCATCCTGTGGAATCTCCATCAAGAGATTAAAGGATTCTATAAATATGACAAAAGAAATAAGTATATATTTATCAATAATAACTTAGATTACAATTTCCAGAGATTTGTTTGCGCTCATGAATTAGGTCATTCGGAATTGCATCCTAGATTCAACACTCCGTTCATGAGAAGTAAAACACTGTTTTCGGTAAGCCGTATTGAAATAGAAGCAAATACATTTGCTGTCGAGTTGTTAATGCCTGATAATGAACTTTATAAAATGAATGACACCAATCTAACTATTAATGAAGCTGCCAACATTTATGGTATACCAAAAGAAGTTAGTCATTTGAAAAAACTTTAATACAACGATCTCAACGGCCGTTTTAATTATACATAGCATCTAGTGCTATTTAACTATTGAGGGGGATGTTATAGTGTTTAGCAGAAAAGGTTGGGATCCAAATACAAAAGAACTTCGGGGCAATAAGAACCTTAATAAAGGTGCAGATGGAAAGAAGAGCAAAGATAGAAAGAAACCATTTTACAAACGTTCATGGTTTATTGTTATTATTGCACTCGTTGTTATTGGGGGAATCGCAAGTGCGCTTGAAGATGAAGAAGAGCCTGAAAGTACGGAAACTTCAGCACCTGCAGATTTAGATAAAGAACCTGATGAAGATAAGAAGAAAGAACAAGTGAAGGGTGACGGTGAAAAGAAGAAAAATAAATCAATAGATCAAAATCTAAAAGAAGACAACGATGATGTCATTGATGCTGATCTATATGATGAAGGTATGCTAATTGTTAAACTTGATGGTGATGCGTCGTTTAGCGAGAATAGCTTAGTTACCAACCGAGCTTATGAAATATTAGAGATTATGAAAGAAGCATTTGCTGACAAAGAGGTGCAGACAGTAGATGCAGTGGTGAAAGTTACTTTGACAGACAACAAAGGAAATGAATCAAAAGGCGATGCGCTCAATATTGTATACAGCAGGGAAAGCTTTGAAGAGTTAAATTATGATAATTTTAGAGAATTAGCAAAAGTTGAGGGTTGGCGGGTATATAACGAATCAGATGAATATTTAATCCATCCTGGTATTTATAATAATTTGAAGGATAAAATTAAAGAGAATATCACTAACGGGAGTTCTAAATTTCAATAATAAGGTGTACACACGTGTGCACCCTCTTTTACACCCTTAAAAGAACATATATTCCATTAAAGGAGGTGATTTATATGTACAAGAACGTTAGCAACCTTATTAAGGTAGAAGAGACTGTAAAAATTCCAGTTTATTCAAGCGTTAAAACGGTAAACGGAAGATTGATTTATGAATTTGATAGATTTGAAGACGTGCCTGTAGAGTTTCTGCCCAATAAAGACAAATCTAATTGAAAGGAGCATTATAAATGGCTAGTTATCAAAGGCGCGGCGATAATTCTTTTCTGCTGGTTGTGGAATTGGGTAATGATGGGCGGGGCAGACGCAGAAAGCGTACAAAAACTGTTCGCATAGAAGATGAAAAACTTCTGCGAACAACCAAAAGATTAAACGATTATCTTATGAAAGAACTGCACAAGTTTCAAGCTGAGGTGGAAGCCGGAGAATACATCAATCCTGAAAGATTGAAATTCAGTGACTTTGTAAAGGATTGGGAGGAAAAGCACGCCAAAGTTAATTTAGCACTTAAAACACATCGCAACTATTCAGAGAAACTAAAAAACTATGTACTCCCCCACTTCGGGAATAAGAAATTAAATGAGATAAAGCCAATTCATGTTGTGAATTTCTTACATGACATATCTCAACCTGGTGCGGCAATAAGCGAAAGAAAAGAACCTCTTTCCGATGCAACGTTATACGAGATTGATAAAACGATGCGTGTTGTATTTAATAAAGCTGTAGAGTGGCAACTGATAAAGAAAAGTCCCATGAATGGTTTATCTCGTCCAAGGGTACGCAAGAAGAAAATGAAGTTTTATGAAGATGAGGAAGTTGTAGACTTCATGAAAGTTATGTATCAGATAGACCCCGTTTGGCGCATGTTGTTTATCACTTACGCCATTTCGGGCATGCGTCGCGGTGAAGGCATCGCTTTACGATGGTCCGACTATAATTTTGAAGAAGGATTTATAGAATTAACAAGAAGCATCCCCGCTTTTGTAGATGGTAAACCTTATGTGAAAAGCACCAAAACTGATGAAAATATTCGAATCATAACAATGCCTAGATGGTATATGGATGAAATGGAAGCATTTAAGGTGCTTTGGGAAAACGAGAAATAATTAGTTGGTGATGAATGGTTGGGTGGATCTGATGATTATGTATTCCATTCAGGCAAAGGCATTCCTTATGTCCCTGAATCAGTAACTGGAACCTGGGCAAAAGTAAAAAGAAGATATGGGTTAAAAAATATTCGACTGCACGATCTTCGTCATACAATGATTACATTTTTATTAAATGAAGGAGAAACGATTTTAAATGTTCAAGAAAGGGCCGGACATTCCAGTTCAAAAATCACCACAGACGTGTATGGGCATGTTACAAAAAGAGCGAACAAAGGTACTGCTGAACGCTTTAATAAGTTCGATCCGAGGCAATTCGTCAACAATTCGTCAACAAGTGAAATCTTGTCAAATAGGAAGAAGCGCAGGAAGATTGATTTATCAACGTTTCAAGACCAAAAACAAACGGGGTTCAAGTGAACTCTTTCACCCGACCCCGAAGGAAATTCAAATATGAACTTGTATATTAATTATACCGTAAATCAGATTTTTCTGCAAGTGTTTATTGTGAAATTATTCTTTACTATGATTGTCCTAGGGTCTTTATAATGTATTGACTTCCATCACGTCGTCAAGCCCTATTTCCATGCCATTATGCAGTTTCAAGCAGTTATTTAACATATCAATTATAACCGGTTTCCCTTCCACAGTATGGTAATCATGCTCTGCATAATATTTAATTTTCACAGTTAGACTATCTTTCAATGCAAGCTGCAGGATCATATCCATTTCCATCTGCTGTTGCTCATCCAAAATTAGTTTTTCCTCATAGTCTTTTTCAGCAAATACCTTCTTTAATGCTTCAACATGTTCAGGCAACATCAGTGATGTCCATTTTTTCGTACCACGGTCATTGATCATTTTTAGCCACCTCCAAGAAGAAACGTTTGTTCCTTAACGATATCAGAACAAACGCTTCTTTCCCAGTGGTAATTTATAACATGTTTTGTTGTACACAAAACAAGCTTAGTAAGACATTTCAAAAGTTCTTTCCAGAACCTTAAAAAATCATTAAGAAGTATTCCATAAAATATTCTCTAGGATTACCGCAACTGGAATACACTCGCTTTCCGGGGGCGGCTGAAGCCGTGCCCGCGGAAAGCAGTCATCTGCAGTGGAACTCAACAGTTTTAGCTCATATCCAAATAGTTAGAATTTACATCAAATATTTACACTGGAAAGAACTTCTGGGATGTTGCACTAGTCCATCTTCTCTAATTCCTGTACCATTAATTCGTAATTCAACGCACCGAGCGCTTTATTTTGAATAATCCCGTTGGAATCAATCATAAAAGATGTTGGAATCGGTTGAATTTGATATAGATCAGCCACTTCTGTTTTTTCATCTAATAAAATCGGAAAAGTTAATTCATATTCCTCCACAAAATTCGGTGCATTTTTTTCACTGCTTTCTGTATCAGCTAAGTTAACTGCTAATATAACAATGTCTTTATTTTCATAAAGCTTCTGCATGTCAGGCATTTCCGAACGGCAAGGTCCACACCAGGTAGCCCAGAAATTCAGCATGACACGCTGCCCCCGGTAATCAGAAAGCTTGACAGTGCCGCCGTCCAGTAAAGGGAGTTCAAAATCAGGCGCAATATTTCCTTGCTCCAGACCGATACTAGCTTCAGCCGTGGCCTCGACCTCCTCCTCCGTTTGCTCATTTTCTGGCTCCGCCGTTTCATCTGACGGAAGCACAAAACTATATATTGCAAAGCCGAACATGCCAATGAGAATGGCGATAAATATACCTTTTTTCATGTCTATTATCTCCTAACAATATATTTTTTCTCATACAGAAACCATAAAATAT
>Ga0079225_10000198_pt1 | contig 31938 bp, 26 predicted proteins | sample Poulit2012_FD_76344 | JGI IMG/M metagenome (GOLD analysis project Ga0079225, IMG submission 76344) | Agricultural soil microbial communities from Georgia to study Nitrogen management - Poultry litter 2012 | ecosystem: Environmental > Terrestrial > Soil > Agricultural land | place: USA: Georgia... | reverse complement strand
CCAAATTCCACGCCTTAGATTTATTTATAATTTCATTTCCTATAATAACATCTACCCCACAACCTGTGCCTATCCATAATGTATTTTTATGATCTATTAATAAACTATATACTGAATTGCAACTCAATCCATTGCTAGTCGTAATTCTTTTTACTGTTTTATCATTTTTATTATATTGAAACAACCCATCTTCAAGGCTACCAATATAAATATAGTCTTCATCCTGTGCTAAATCTATAACATTAAGGTTTTTGAAGGGTTCAAATAAAGTTCCTTCATTCTTATTTGTATTATAAATAAAAAGGCCATTAGATGTACCTAATAGTAATTCAGATGAAGAAAAACTATCTATAGCTTGTATATTATGGTTGAAATTCAAATCTTCAACAGTATTATTTTTCCATTTCTGAAAATAATTCACTCTATTTAAAAATAAAGATTGTTGAAAATAAAACAGGCTAGTAATAGTAAAAAGTGAATTATTAATTTGGCTTAAAGTATTTCCATTCCATGACATCAGCCCATGCAAAGAAGTACCTATAAGCACATTTCCATTTGTAGTTTTTACCATGCTAAAAACCTGAATACTTTGTCTATTGTAAAGAACTTCTTTAAAATTTCCTTCCTCTGTTAAGACAAACAGGCCATTATTACTTGATGCAGCAATTATATTTCCATTCTTATCTTGTTGTATTGCTACAATGCTTGCACTATTTAAGCCGGAGCTTTCATCAAAATAAACTATACTTTGATCTTTATAGGAAAAAATCCCTGCTCCATTTGAGCCAAACCAATAAGTGCCTCTTTGGTCTTCATATATATTAAAAATATTTTCAGAAGTAAATCCATTATTTTTATTATAATAATTCCACTTTTTATTGTGATAAAAATAAATTCCTCCCCTTGAAGTTGCAAGCCAATAATCTCCTTTATTATTTGAATGGAAGTTTAAAATATACTCTTCTTTTCTAAAATCCGGCAAAGGAATTGGTTCAAGCAATCCATTTTCTAAAACATATAATACTTTTAAATTACTGAAGTATATTTTTTCATTTTGAACAAAAATTCTTTGAACTAAGCCTTGCCAATTATTTTTATTTTCATCTAATAATTTCAATTTTTTATTTTCCCAAACCAGAGGGCCTTTTTGAACAGAAAGTAACAATACCCTTCCATCTTCCATTAATTCTAAATCAATGAAAATCAAATCCTCCTTTAATTCTTGTTCGTATTCTACAAAATAGTCATTTATATTTTGAAAGGTATCTAAATCATTTTTTAAGATTAAAGCTCTACCATTAGATAAAACCCAGACATTACCATCCGGATCTATTTCCATAGAATGGATTAATGCATTTTTTTGTTTTAAAGGGTATTTAGTTATTTGATTATTTTTAATTTTAGTAATTCCATGTAAGTGTCCTAGATAGATAGTTTCATCTTTTCCTTTTTTTATCTGATAAATGGAGTTGCTAAAAAGCCCATTCGTTTTATCTAATTTTTTAATTTTATTCCCATCATATATTCCCAATCCACCAACTGTACCTATAAATAGCTGACCATTTTTATCTTCCATAAAGCTAGTCGCTTGTGATTGAGGAAGCCCATCTGATACAGTAATTGGAACAAAATGTGCTTTTTGAGCAAATGAAAGAATAGTGCCTCTAATAATTATAAGAAGCACTATTAATAAAACTTGTTTAGGTTTAAATATTACACTTTTCAAAGTTGATTTTATGATTTACTTTCTTTAAATCTCTTCTCTATATCTTTAAACTTTTCTTCTAGTTTAGGAAGATTATCTTCTATTTTCTTGATTAAATTATTTAAATGAGTTTTCAGTTCTCTTTCTTTTACGTCATCTCCCTTCAATCGTAAAGCATTCTCTTTAAACTCTTTTAATTTTTCTTTTTCATCTTGTAAGTGGTTCTTCAAGTCCAAATATTCTTTTTCAATAAATTCCTCATACCTAGCCCTTCTTTCTTCTCTATTTTTATCTTTTCTATCAAAGAAATTTCTACGTGCTTGAATAAATCTATTCCATAAAGCATCACCATGTTCTCTACTTATTCTACCAACGGATTTCCATTGCTCCATTAGTTCATGAAAAGCATCTGTAGCTTCTCTCCATTGCGTACTATTTTGCAATTTTTCTGCCTGTTCAACCAATTTAGACTTAATATGAAAATTATTTTCTAATTCTTCTTTAAAGGCGCGAGCTTGTTCTCTTTTTGCCTGAAAAAATGCATCTCTTGCTTTTTGTAAACGTTCCCATATAGACTGAATCTGATCAAAGGGTACATTTCCTATCTTTTTCCATTCTTCTATTATTTGCTGATGTCTCTCAGTATTTTCTCTCCATGGCTCACCTGTAAGTTTCTCAGCTTCAGCAATTAAAAGCATCTTCTTATTTAAGTTTTCTTTTTCTTCTTTTTCAACTTGGGCAAAGTGAGCATTTCTTTGCTCAAAAAAATAATCTCTTGCTTCTCTAAATCGCAACCACAATTCTTCATTTTTTTCATAAGAAGGCAAAGGTCCAATTACTCTCCATGCATCCATTAAAGCTTTCATTTCATCAGAAGTTTTTTTCCAATTCTTTGAATCTTTTAATGCTTCAGCTTTTTCACATAATTGCATTTTTTGATCTAAATTATGCATTTGTTGCATGCTAAGCTCATCTAAATATTTATTTCTTTTTTCATTAAATTCCAAGCGTAATTCGTTCCATTCTTTTTTATAAGGCTCTATTTCTGTATGCTTATAACTACAAATTTCATTCCATGTATCATTTAAACTTTTTGCATCATTTAATATAGCATTATCCCATTCTACTTTTTGATTTATGGACTTTTGTTCTTGAAGTATGTTTTCTAATTCAATTAATTGTAATTGATGCACTTCGTATAAGGAAATTCTTTTCTTTTCTAAATCCTCTAAGATCTGCCAAGTCTGTCCTATCATTTTCTCTTCCATTCCCCTAACAATTAAGGATTCCACATCTTCCAAAAGTGCAAGATTTTCTTTATTATTTGCCTGCTCCCAGTTATCCAACATACTCTCATACTCCTTCTTCCATTCTTCATATTTTTCCAAAAATGGCAAAAAGCTTTCTGCAGAGGTATGTAATGACCATTCTAAGAGTTGCGTTTCTGGCCAATGGTTTCCCGGGCAAAAAACTATAGTATTTTCCTTAACCTTAGTGAATTCTTTTCCTTTAAAATCTACAGTGTTCCAAAATTCTTGTGCTAAACTTACTGCGTTATTAGTATCCATATTGTTAAAATTTTAAACATCAGTATACAAAGCTTCTATTTCTGCTTCATATCTTTCATAAATCTTTTTTCTTCTTAGAGATAATTTTGGGGTTAATATTCCATTATCGACAGTCCACTCATCAGCTAAAAGAGTAAACTTTTTAACTTGCTCCACATGATTTAAATATGAATTATATTTTTCCACTTGTTTTTGAATTAAGTCAATAACTTCAGGCATTTTAATTAATTCTTTATTTGTTTTTGGCAAGCTAATATTTTCTCTTTTCAATTTATTCCTAACATGATCAAAACTGGGTACAATTAATGCAGCTACAAACTTTCTATTAGGCCCAAACACCATCATTTGTTCAATAAAATGACTTTCTCTAATTTTTCCTTCTACTGCTTGTGGAGCAACATATTTTCCACCTGAAGTTTTGAAGATTTCTTTCTTTCTATCTGTAATTCTTAAATACTTACCTTCTTCCAAAACACCAATATCTCCTGTATGCAACCATCCATCCTTATCAATTACCTCATCGGTCATTTCTTGATTTTTATAATAACCAACCATATTGTTCTTACCTCGAGTTAAAATCTCCCCATCATCTGCAATTTTAACTTCTACATTTTTAATAGCTGGTCCTACGGTTCCTATTCGCTTCTGAGCTTCATCTCTTAAATTTACTGAGATAACAGGTGATGTTTCTGTTAAACCATACCCTTCCATAACATTAATCTGTGCTGCACAAAAAATTCGAATTAATTTATCTTGTAATGGAGCTGAGCCACTCACCACAGCGCGTACTCTTCCACCTAACGCTTCTCGCCATTTATTAAAGATAATTTTATTTGCTATTTTTAATTGAAATCTATACCAGGCAGAACCTTTATCTACAGTATCATATTTCATTCCTAAATCATTTGCCCAGAAAAACAGCTTCTTTTTAATTCCTGTTAAGCTATGCCCTGTAATCAAAATTCTTTCATATACTTTTTCTAAGAGCCTCGGCACGCAAGTAAAGACAATAGGCTGTACTTCCTTAAGATTTTCGCCTATAGTATCTAAATTTTCTGCGTAATAAATAGTCATTCCTGCTTCTATATATATATAAGTTACAGTTCTTTCAAAAATATGATTTAAAGGGAGAAAGCTTAATGCCTTTTCATCTACTTCAGCGAAATCAAAAACAGGCATGCAATCCATAACATTTGAATATATATTCTCATGCGATAACATTACTCCTTTAGGTTTACCTGTAGTTCCCGAAGTGTAAATTAAAGTTGCGATGTTTTCTGTTTTAATTCTTTCCATTATTTGCAGTCGCTCTTGCTTAGTATTTTGATTTCCATGCATTGATTTCCAATGCTTCGCCTCTTCAAACGGTTCGAAAGAAATAAAATGCTTTAAAGTAGGAATGCTATCAAAAGCAGATTCAAATCTTTTATACATTTCTTTATCTGAAAAAATCACTTTTTCAATCTCTGCTTCATTTAGAATAAATGCAAATTCATGTGGGCTAATAGTTGGATAAATAGGAGTTAATACTGCTCCTGTTAATTGCACAGCTAAATCAGTGATAACCCATTCTGGCCTATTAGGTGAAACTAAGGCTATCTTTTCCTGTTTTTCAATTTCCAGAATTTCATTCTTAATACCAATAGCCAATAAACCCTCAGCGAAGCGTTCAGCTTCATCAACTACTTCTTTACACTTTAAGGTTTTCCAAATACCATTTTCCTTATAACCTAACAAGTCACTATTTGGTCTATTTTGTGCCTGTTTAAGGAATATATCAAATAATCTTTTCATTATACGTTCATTTTATTTTAGCGTGCATTTGAATTAGAAATTAGATACTTTAAATCAAGCTTTCTTATTCATAGAATTTTATCAAAAATATAAAATTTGCAAATATTCTTAAATTTGAAGATAAATTTAATAAAAAAACGCTCTATAGAAAAATTTATTCCTATAGAGCGTCAAAATAATTAATTATTTTTTATACTATGCTTGTTTGGCAAACTGCACTTCAGCATTGATTTTTACTTCTTCACCAACCATAACCCCGCCTGTTTCTAAAACTGTGTTCCAACCTAAACCCCAATCTTTTCTATTAAACTTACCGTCAATACTAAATCCTACTTTTTCATTCCCCCAAGGGTCTTTTTGCATGCCACCATACTCTACGTTCAAGCTTAAAGGTTTTGTTATATCTCTAATAGTTAACTTTCCTTCTAAAACATAAGAGTTTTCGGATTTTTTAAGCATTTTTTCTCCTTCAAATATAATTTTTGGATACTGAGCAACATCAAAGAAGTCTTTACTTTCTAAATGTTTATCTCTATCTTCCTGTCCTGTATTAATACTTGATGCATCCACTTCAACATGAATTTTACCTGATTGAAAATCTTCTCCATCAATCTCTGCATTAAAAGAATCAAAACTGCCTTTTACATTGGAAATCATCATATGGCGTACCTTAAATTCAATTTCACTATGTGCAGGATCTAATGTCCATTTTACTTTACTCATAATCTTTTTTATTTTATTTTTTAATTTGTAATAATACAAAGGTATGAGGTACTCATTTTTTCGCCATTGACCTATGTTAAGAAAACAATTACAACTATAATTCTTAAAACTTTTGAAAAATAAAATAAGAATATTTTTTTGATACTCTATCGCAAAGATCCTTCTGGGAATTGCACCTTGCTTGGTTCTGCATTTAATAAAGGCAAAGCCTTACGTAAAATTCTATTTCTTCTCCCTGTAGTATCTTCTGGTTCAACTGGATAAGAAATAACAGCTTCCATCCAAGCATACTGATTGACACGAAAATATACTGCTGATTTCCAATTAGGATTTTTAAATAATTTTGGATAACTTTCCTTAAAGTCTTCATCACAAGCTTCTAGCAAACAAGACTCTACAAATTGCAAATCACTAGTATAAGCAATCTGTATAGCTGTTTCATTCCATATAAAAGGAATTTGAGGACCTGAATAGTTTATAACTTCTTCTTTTAGTATTATACTATTAGGAAATTGAATAACTCTTCCTGATCTTCTATCATTTCCTAAATAGGTTCCATTACATTCTAAAATTATAGTATCTAAATAGGATATTTCAATAACATCGCCACGCATACCATTAATTTCAATTCTATTTCCTACTTGATAAGGTCTTCGAAAAATCAAATATAACCAACCAATAAAAGAAGTGATTGGCGCTTGCAATGCAAAACCTAAAACTAAAGATAATAAACCAATACTTAGCGCAGCACATATAATTTTTGAAAGATAAAAGCTACAGCAACAATTAAAATCAATAGTGCTGAAACAAGTCTAGTTACTCTTAATAAATTATGCTCATCACCTTTGGTTTGAGCAGCAGTTATAATAAATTGCTCAATAAGTTTCCTTGCTAATAGGATAAGAGAAATTAAAAATAAACTTAAAGTTAATCTCTTCAAAAAAGGAATGTAATTTTTCCATTCTTCAAAAAATTTAAGATCTAAGACATAGTGCAATGTCAACATTACCATAGCACTAATGGCATAAAATATTATCCACTGCTTTGCTTTCTTATCTTGTATTTTAAAAAATGATAATTTCATATAGCTATTTTTTTAGGATTGGCCTTTATTTTTTAACTCTTTACGTATTCTACTCAAGCTTTCAGGCGCCACTCCTAAATAAGAAGCTATCATCCATTGTGGAACTTTTAATGTTAATTCTGGATACAATTCCATAAAGGATAAATAACGCTGTTCTAAACTTGCACATAATAATAAATGAATCCTATTTTGTAATTGCAAAATATGGTTCTGTAATAAATGTTCATTATGAGAACGGTATTCAGCACTAATCTCCAAAGCTTTAGCAATAAATTGTTCTGATATTAACATTATAGAAGAATCTTCTAATGCCTCAATAAAGTATTTTGATTTTTCTTTTTTATAAATGCTAGCCCTATCGCTTATAAACCATGCTTCTGGAGCAAACTGTATTATATGCTCCTTTCCAAACTCATCTATGGCATACATTTTTACTAATCCATGGTTTACATAAAAAATATACTCACAAACTTCACCTTCTCGTAATAAGTAACTACCCTTTTCGTATTTCTTTTCTGTTAAATAAGGCTTCAGTCTTTCCACATCTTCTTTGCTAACAGAGAGATTTCTTTGTAAATATTCGAGAAAGTACATAAAATTCAGATTTAAATAATGAAAAGGAAACCTTTACTAAACAATACAAATCTATAAAAAATAAACTAATTATTCTAAAGCCCATATACCAAGATATTTAAAAAGCAACACTATGTAACAATACAGAAAGATTTAAATCATCACTCCCTCCAGCATCTCTATAATTTTTATCATCATAAACTTGGGCATTAGGATGAAACTTATCTAATCCATGCCGTAAAACTATATGAAAATTGGAACTTGATTCATTTTCTCCAAGCTCAATTATATTTTTTAACCCTATAGCATTCCCATTACTATCTTCATCTGCATAACTAAAGCTTATAAAAAAGTCTTCTAATTCTGTAAAAAAGAAAAATTGATGCTCTTCTCCTTCTTGCTCTATTTCATCATGCACTTTTTCCTCAGCATTAAAAATTTCTATTAGGAATAAGTATTTTCTTCCTTTTTCTAATGCATATGCAGCATCTGATTCATGAAATAAATCGTAAGAGTATCGTAAGGTGTCTGTTCTTAATTGATTATTTTCATCATAAGGCACAAATACAAATTCCACTTTATCCATTGTCTCTTGTGGGATCTCTAGACTTGGTTGAGGCTCTTTATTACATGAAGCAAGAAAAAGCACAATTCCTAATAAAAACAAGTTGGTTTTTTTCATTTTTTTTATTTTTTAAAAAGTATAATTAATTCGTATCTGTATATTTCTTCCAATTTCATGTGCGAAATATCTATTCCTATTTAAATAATCTTTGTATAAAACATTAAATAAATTATCAATCTGCAAAGCCAATTGCAATGTATGCTTTTTCCATTGCCATGAATTGGATGCCGAAAAATGAAATAAATGATACGCTGGTGGAGCCGGAGCAAAAATCTGACTTGAATCATATTTATTTTGGCTCAATACCCATTCATGTTCTAAATGAATTCTAAAGTCTGGAAAAACTGGATTCCATTGTTTTTCATAAGTAATATTATTTCTCAGCTTATGACTTGGAATATCAGGTAAAAAACCTTTATCATTCATTTTTTCAGCATGAATCCAACTGAACATAAAATTATAATGTATTGAATTTATTATTTTCCAGTTTGAACTTAAATCTCCCCCTAAAAAGTAAGCATCATCTTGCATAAAATTATAAATTGGGAAAGCACCACTGATGGTTTGCTGATAGTTATTAGAAGGATTTAAATAAATATAATTGTGAAACAAATGTGCATATATCTCTGAACTTAGCTGCCAACCATCTTTCAGTTTAGCTTCTATAGAAAAAACATTTTTCCACGCTTTTTCTTTTTTTAAAGTACTATTTCCAATTTCAATAGCTGCTGCTCCATGATGCAAACCAGTACTGTACAGTTCTTGTACATGAGGCGGTCTCCAAGAAGTATTTGAAGAAAAAAGGAAAGTCCAATTTTTATTTAATAAAAATGCGGTAGCTAAAGACATGGACCAATCATTATAAACTTTATTTTCTCCATATAACTCTCTATGCTGATTATATCCTTTTGCATTATTTTGAATAATCTCCTTACGCAAACCTAACTGGAATTCCCATTTTCTCCACTGCATTTTTCCTAATCCATATAGCGCAAATTGATTCTCTATATAATCGGGAATAATAGGAGTAGTAAAAGTTCCTGGAACATTTTTGTTTTCTTCATGGTATGTGACTAAGCCCGCATCCACATCCACAAGATTTTTTATAATAGCATCCATTTCAAGTTTTAAATCATGACTACTCAAAGAGAGATTTACAGCAGGAATTTCTGTTCTTCCTGCTCTTCTAATATCAAATTCTCTTCTATTGTTATTTTGATAGGCATAATTAATATTTAGATGTACATAATCAGACAAGTGTAAATGATTTCTCCATTTCATAATATGATGTACAACTTCTTGATTTGGTGCACGAATAGCATATTCAAATATTCCTTTACTGAGAGGTCTGCCATTTTTAATATGATATTCTAAGTCTTCAAGACTTCCAATATGACTAGATTTTAGTATTCCCAAATTATTTTGAAAAAAGGAATATTGCACATCTGATTGAAAATGCTCTTTTATATAAGACAATTGCAGTGCAGCGCTCCATTCTTTCATACCGGTATTTTCTAAAAAATAATCTGCGGTTTTAAGATTCCCTCTTTTTTTAAGAGCAGCTTGCGCCATCCAAGCCCATGCTGGTAGTTTTTTATGATGCCCTCCTAATCTAAAAGCAGTAGATATCCCTTTTCCATTTGATTGCAATAATGTTCTAATAGATCCGTAGATAACGCTATCCGTCTTTAATTTTGGACTTTGAACAATAACAGCGCCACCCATAGCTTCTTTTCCATACTTCACCCCTTCCGCTCCTTTTACTACTATAATCTCTTCAGCTTGCCAAACATCTAAATCTGTTCCATGTTCCATCCCCCACTCTTGTCCTCTTTGTTTTACGTCATCATTTAAAATTAGTAATCTATTGCTATGCATTCCATGTAAAACAGGCTTAGCAACATTAGCTCCAGATCGTAATAATTGCACACCTTTTATATTTTTAATTGCATCACCTAAGCTAATACCTGCTAATTGATTTAAATCAACTTGTCTGATCCCTTCGTTAGGATTTATCGTTTTAGCATTTTGCTTATGACCTAAAATTTCAATTTTATCCAAAGTGTAACTTTCTGGTTTTAAAACAATTTCTATCATTTCTTGATTTAAATCCAATTGAGAAGCCTCTATTCGCAACTCACTATATGACATTGCTTTAAACTGCAATGTATTTTTGATTAAAGTTTTTGGAAGCATTAGATGACCATCTTCATCTCCCAAATAAGTAGAATTACCTATAATTAATAATGGATATTCTACTTTTTCATTCGCTGTATTTTTAATTACAAAACGCAAAGAATCCACAGACTTTCCTTGTAAAGGTATTTGAAGGCATACAATTACAAAGAAAGATAAAAACGCAAATATTTTTTGCATATATCTTTTTATAAATTTTTAATTAAACAATAAATTAAACCTCAAATTATTGTTCAAATGGAGGTCCTCTTAAATAGAACCTTATAAAGGGATTGAAAATAAGTTTTGAAGATTTTCTTACTATAATTTTTGTGTAGAAAACAACTAAATCTTCAAAAGAAAGCAATACAGGTAAATCAAATTCCATTAGGTAAATATCCAAAACTTCACAATGCAAGTGTTCGGATTCATAGGAATAGCCTGTTTCTGATTGAATGTTGTGTATGGTATCTTCATGCGAGAGGAATTCATGAACAAAATAATGCCCATAACCATTTAAAAAGATAAATAGGAATATAAATGGCATTAAAAGCCATGCAAAATGTTTTTTCCCCTGCATACTTTGCAAATATACAAAACTAATGCAACAGAGTAGCAATAAGTATTTTTTATTTTATATAATTTTTAGAAGAAGATATTTTATTCAAATTAAGCCTTAACAACAACTAAAATTAGTTATTTTTGTAGAATAAGAAAGATAATTTATGCCACAATTTACATTTCGTGCAGTATGGGAAGAGGATGATAATACCTATAGAGATATTCTTATGGGTAAGAATCATAATTTTGCTCAATTTCACCAAATACTTATTGAAGCTTTTGAACTAAAAAAGTTTGAACCATCCTCTTTTTATGTAAGTAATGACTTATGGATATTAAAAAGAAGAATCTCTTCAGAAGTTGAAAAAAACATTAAAGGTGCAGCGGCATTATCAATGCAAAAAACGCCCGTATCTGCATTAATTGACAGCCCAGATCAGAAGTTTGTTTATGTATTTAATGAGGTCGGTAAATCTTTAACTTTTCACATTAGTTTAATTGGCATTAAAAAAGGTGTTGAAATGCAATTAGATAATCCTATTATTATAAAAGGAAGAGGCTTAGCCCCTTCTAAAGTACGAGCACAAGATATTGAAAGAGAGCAAATGAAAGAAGAAGAAGATCAGTACGATCTAGATCAATCAGAATTAGACAAACATGGATTTAGTTCGGAATAAGAATAAAAAAAAGCCCTTATTAATTGTGATTGCAGGCCCCACTGCAATTGGAAAAACGAGTATAAGTGTACAATTAGCACAACACTATCAAACAGAGATTCTTTCTGCAGACTCGCGTCAATGCTATAAGGAAATGCGTATTGGAACTGCACGTCCTAATAGGGAAGAACAAAAAGGAATACCACATCATTTTATTGCAAGTCATAGCATTCATGATTCTTTAACAGCGATTGATTATGAAGAATATTCCTTAAGAGCCTTAAAATCTATTTTTCAAAAAAAGCCAATTGCAATACTTTGTGGCGGAACTGGACTTTATATCAAAGCTCTTATTGAAGGTTTTGATGAAATGCCTGATATAGATAAGGACATAGAAAAGGAAATACTCCAAAAATACAAAGATAATGGGCTAGAATGGTTGCAAAAAGAAATACAAATTCAAGATCCATTATTTCCAAAAGATCAAGCTTTAGAAAATCCACATCGCATGTTACGTGCATTAGTATTTAAAAACTCTACAGGTAAATCCATTCAAGAATTTAGAAAAGGAAATAAAAAAGAAAGACCATTTGACACCTTATTTTTTGCAATAAATACAGATAGAGAAGTTTTATACGATAGAATTAATAAAAGAGTAGATTTAATGGTAAAAGAAGGGCTAATTGATGAAGCAAAGTCATTATATCCTTATAGGCATTTAAAAAATTTAGACACTGTTGGGTATAGAGAATTATTCTTAGCATTTGATGGTGAAATTACAATTCAAGAAGCTATAGAAAAGATAAAACAAAACACTAGAAAATATGCTAAAAGGCAAATTACTTGGCTAAAGCGCGAAGAGAATGTTCAATGGTTTAGTCCTGAAGATTTAAATAAAATTATAAACAAAGTAGATGAAGTTTTACTTAGATAGTTATTTACATTATGAAAAACAAAAATCATTTAAATAATAAAAACATTATAAGCATTCAGAAAAATGCTAAAGAGTTTCTAACTAAAAAGCCTGATAATGTTTCTTTTGAAGACTTATCTACTTTAAGAGAAATATTGCACTTTTCAGATTGGAGGTATTATGTTCTTAACGAGCCCTTATTGGCAGATGTGGAGTATGATCAGTTATTTACTTTATTAAAGAATGTTGAAAACTCAAATCCTGATTGGATTACTGAAGATTCTCCTACACATAGAATAGCTTCGGACATAACAGAATCATGGAATACTGTTGCCCATAGAGTACCAATGTTAAGTTTAGACAATTCTTATAATGCAGATGACTTAAGAGATTGGGATAGAAGATGTAAGCAATTAATTGGAGAAGATAAGATTTTTTATACGGTAGAACCCAAATACGATGGAGCTGGGATTTCTTTAATTTTTAAGAATGATATTTTACAAAGAGGAGCTACACGAGGTAATGGGGTAGAGGGTGAAGATATCACTAAAAATATCCGACAAATTAAATCAATTCCCTTATCTACACCTTTATCTGCTATAGGTATTCAAGAAATGGAAATTCGCGGGGAAGTTTTGATTCCTTTAAGCACATTCAAAAAAATAAATGAAAATAGAGCTAAAGAAAATTTAAGTATTTTTGCAAACCCTCGAAATGCGGCTTCTGGTACTTTACGCATGCTAGATCCTGTAGAAGTGAGAAATAGAGGCTTAAAAGCTTTAAGTTATCATGTTTCTTACACTTTAGCACAAGAAGGAGAGGAAGCAGCTAGGGTATTAGACAGTCATTATGATACCATAAAATGGTTAAATGATAATGGATTCGCCACTCCTTATTCCGTTTTAAAAAAAATGGATAATATAGAAGATGTTATACAATACTGTGCAGAGTTTGAAGAAGGGAGAGATGATTTAGACTATGAAGTTGATGGCATGGTGATTAAGGTTGATAGCATTTCTATGCAAAAAAAATTAGGTAGCACATCTCATCACCCAAGATGGGCAATGGCATATAAATTTAAGGCAAGACAAGGAACTTCTATATTAGAAAATGTAGAATTTCAAGTTGGAAGAACAGGAAGCATAACTCCCGTAGCAAAAATTGCACCTCTAGGAGTTGGTGGAGTAATAGTAACTAGCGTTTCCTTGTTTAATGAAGACAATATCATTGAAAAAAATTTACATATTGGAGACCATGTATTAGTTGAAAGAGCCGGGGATGTTATTCCATATATAGTAAAACCATTGAAAGAGTTACGCGATGGAAGTCAGAAAAAAATAATATTTCCTAAACATTGTCCTGAATGTTCAGAAGAATTATTTAAAGAAGAAGGAGAGGTTGCTTGGAGATGTATTAATGCCAGTTGCCCAGCACAGGTAGTAGAGCATCTAATACCTTTTTCAAGTAAAAATGCAATGGATATTAAGAATTTAGGTGAAGCTAACATTAAAAGATTTTATGATTTAGGTTTATTAAAAAACATTCTTAGTATTTATCAATTAGATTTTACGAAAATTGCACAGTTAGAAAATTTTGGTGCCAAATCAGTAGAAAATTTAAAAAATGCAATTGAAAATTCTAAAAAACAAGATTTACATAGACTAATCTTTGGTTTAGGAATTCGTTTTGTAGGAGAAACAACAGCTAAGATTTTAGCCAAAAATATTAATCATTTACTGGATTTACGAAATTGGTCGGTAGAGCAGCTAATGGAATTGGAAGATATAGGTCCTAAAGTTTCTTCTTCAATTTATGCTTTTTTTCATAGAGAAGAAAATATTGAAATGTTAGAAAACTTGGCCTCTTTAGGTGTAAATATGCAGGCCTCTTCAGAAAAATCAAATACAGAAAGTGCATTAAGCAATAAAACATTCTTATTTACTGGTGCCTTACAGCAGTTGAAGCGCAAAGAAGCGGAAGAAATGGTGGAAAAGCTTGGAGCAAAAGTATTATCAAATGTTAGTAAAAATCTAGATTACTTAATTGTTGGAGAAAAAGCAGGAAGTAAATTAAAAAATGCACAAAAACTAGGCACTGTAAATATCATTGAAGAGCAAGCTTTCTTAGATTGGATGAAAGAATTAAATAGTACAGAATAAAAGATTAATTATTTTATCAATAATTTATACATCCTTATTGGGAGTTTATGACAATAAACATTCACCGCATAAATTCTCAATAAGGATTAATAATTCTCCCCAAATTCTTTATTCAAAAACTTTATCGCGCTTTCTAGGCGATCTTTTTCATTTCCTGAAACTATATGATAGGGTAGTCCTGATTTTTTTACTATATTTAAATAAATAGCAAACAGTTCTTTTCTTTGTTTAGGATCAGGATGTTCTCTTAAAGGATCATCTTCCCAAGGCAAATCAATATTTGTTAAAATATAAGCATGATATTCCCTGGCTTTATGCCAATGATAAATTGGATCAGGAACATTTCCATATTTATATTGCGACCAAACTTTTATAACTTCTAGATTAGTATCAAAAAACACATATTTTCTTGCATTTTGTATTGCCTTTTCTTCATTGGCAATTTGCCCTTTAGCTATTTCAATTAAATCTTCTTGAATGTAGTCCCTATTTAAATTCTCCAAGTATTTCCTTGCGTATTCTCGACTCCATTTTGTTTTATAATGCCATGCCAAAGCTTGGGAAAGAGTGCTTTTTCCAGTTGACTCAGGACCTATAATTGCAATTTTTAATAAGGCAGCTTTCATTAAATTTTATTTGTTTTTAAACAATATTACTTAAATTGCTAAAGAAACAGAGAATATAGAGATATGAAATTACAATTTTTTGCTTTAAATGCTATATTAATTTTGCTTATAAATACGAGTTGGTCACAGTACAAGGACGAAACCGATCGTTATTTTGAGATTTCTAAAAACATGGAAATTTATAATCAAGTTATAAAAGAATTGAACAATGATTATATTAAAAATATTGATCCCAATCGCATGTTAAATGTTGGTTTGAATGCTATGTTAGAAGACTTAGATCCGTATACTGTTTTTTATTCTGAATCTGATTTGGAAGACTTTAGATTAGAATCTCAAGGAAATATAGAATCTCTAGGTATTTCAATCGTCAATAAAAACAAAAAAATTATTATTTCTAATATACAAAAAGAAAGTCCTCTGGTTTCAAAAAACATTCCTATAGGCAGTACAATTTTAAAAATAAATGGAATGAGTTTAGAAGGAAAAAGTGAAGATGAAATTAATAGTCTTTTTTCCAGTAGTTCCACCATTCAATTATTAATCCGAAATTTAAATGAGAAAGAAGAGCAAATTGAATTAAAAAGAAAAGTTTCAAATTTTGCCAGTTTACGCGCTGCTGAATTAATAGGTTCGGAAGAAAACATAGCATATATTTCCCTAAGTCAATTTATTCAAAGTTCAGAAGCAGAAATTAGAAGAGAACTAGAAAGAATGAAGAAGGAAAAAGATTTGAAAGGAATTATATTAGATTTAAGAGGCAATCCTGGTGGTTTATTAGACCAAGCAATTAAGGTATCTAATTTATTTATTCCTAAAAATGAAGTTGTGGTTAGTGTAGAAGGTAAAGATGAAAACCAAAAGCAAGTTTTAACTACGCAAAGAGATGCATGGAATACAGAATTACCTCTTGTAGTACTTATAAATCATCAATCTGCCTCTGCCTCTGAAATTGTTTCAGGAACAATTCAGGATATGGACCGCGGTGTAGTTCTTGGTGATCGTTCTTACGGAAAAGGCTTAGTACAAAATATACGACCTTTAGGGTATAACACACGTTTAAAATTAACAACAGCTTATTATTATACTCCTTCGGGAAGAAGCATTCAGTCCATAGATTATGCACAAAAAAACGAAGATGGAAGCGTTGCACATATACCTGAAGAGAGGAGAAAAACGTTTTTAACGAAAAATGGAAGAAAAGTGAAAGATGGGGGAGGGATAGATCCTGATATTTTCATAGAAGAAGAAAAAGCGAATCCTTTAATTGTAGCATTAAAAAGCAATTATATTATTTTTGATTTTGCAACCCAATATTACAAGAAGAACCAAGAGAAACCATCAATTGAGAATTTTAAACTTTCTGAAAAGGATTGGGAAGCGTTCAAAACATTTGTAATGCAAAATGAACTTGCAACAGAAATTTTATTAGGCAAAGAATGGAAAAATTGGAAGCAACAATTCACTAAAGAAAATAAGGACAAAGAAATAAATCACTTACTAAATAATTTCGAAAAAGATTTAGAATCTTTACAAAAAAGCCTAATAGAAAAAAACAAAAATGCTATAGAATTTGCAATAGGTAAAGAAATAATCAAACGCTATTATTTTGAAGAGGGAGTACATAAATATATATTTCATCATCCGAATGCAAGTTTAGAAAAAGCCATAGAGCTCATAGAAATGCCAAATCTTTACAAGAATATTTTAGAAAAAAAGTAAAAGAAACATTTTTGTTAAAAAATATTTATATATTGGGTACAAAGACTTTAATATAGCTATGTTTGGGGAAAATTATTGGGATAATGATGATATGAGTGACGGTTCAATAGAGAACCTAATGCTGCTTTTTCATAAAATAAAAGCAGGCGATCATACCCGTCTTTTAACTGAAGAAGAGTTTGAGATTTTAATTGATTTCTTTTATCAAGAAGATGACGGTATATCCGCAATTGAAGCGTGTGAATTAGCAGAACAATTTTATCCTTATTCTTCTAACATATTTATTCTCAAGGCAGAAATTTTATTCCACATGCAAAAGTTTGGACAAGCCTTATTAGCACTTGATAAATATGATCAACTTGAGTTTCAGTCTATTGACTCTATTATTTTACGTTCTGATATTTTAAAAGCAAAAGAACAGTATAATGAAGCTATTGGATTACTTAAATTCAAATTAGATTTATTTGAAGGAAAAGACCGTATCAATTTACTTTTAGAACTTTCTGAAATCTATGATGAAATTGAAGATTATAAAAAAGTATTCTATGTTTTAGAAGAAATTTTGTTTTTAGATTATAAAAATGAGGATGCATTACATAAAATAAGTTTTTGGACTAGCTTTTTAGAGTTATATGATGAAAGCATAAAAATTCATCAATATATTGTAAATGAGGATCCCTACAATTCCATTGCATGGTTCAATTTAGGTACAGCCTTCCAAGGAAAAAGGCAATATTTAGAAGCTATAGACGCCTATGAATTTTGTTTAGTTATTGATGATAAATTTGAATTTGCTTATAGAAATATTGCTGATGCCTATATTCGTTTAAAGCAATATAAAAAGGCAATAAACTCACTAAAAAAACATATAGATTTAGGTGTGGAAGAAGATGTGGTATTTGAAGCTTTAGGACTATGTTATGAAAAGTTAGGGAATTTCGAGTCAGCAAGGCAATATTATTTACTCGCGAGTCATTTAGACCCTGAAGATGAAAATTTATATTATAAAATAGGATCTTTATATGCCAAGGAGGGAAAATGGGATGCTGCCTTAAAACATTATGAACATGCACTTGTTATTAATAACAAACATCTAAAAAGCTTACAAGGAGTAGGAATTGCCTTATTGGAAATGGAGGATTTTGAAACAGGCTTTGCATTTCTTAAAAAAGCAACTTCTATTAAAGTTAAAAATATTACCCCTTGGATTTTATATCTAAAAAGATTAATTCAATTGGAATTATATGAAACTGCACAAGAAGCCATTGAAGAAGCATTTTATTATTTAGGAGAAAATATTGATTTAATGTATCTAAATGCTGTTATTCATTTTGGTTTAGGCAATACTAAAGAAGCAATGTTATTATTAGAAAACGCACTTTCTTTGGATGCTAAAAAATCTAAGAGTATTTTTGCATTAATGCCGGAACTTAGTAAAAGGAATTCGGTGATTAATCTTATTGGAAAATATAAGAAGCATTAAATTTGAATAAAGAGCAATGAAAGAAATTTTAATTTGGATATTTTTTGGAGGATTAGCAGGATTTACAAGCAAGTGGATATTACCTGCCAAGCATGGTCCTCAAGGCTGCTTAGCTTATAGTTTAGTTGGTGTTTTTGGAGCAATAGTAGGAGGCTTTATAGGAAAATACACCATTGGAAGCACAAGTAAAGTCCCTGATTATTTGAGTTTATTAACTGCAATTATAGGTGCTGTCTTATTTAGTGCCATTTTTAGAATGGTGAAAAATAAGAAAAATATAGATGTAGAAGAAGAGATTTAAAATTAAATTGGTAATTTTGTGCTATAAATTGGTTTTTATTATGAAAAATTGGAATAAAAAATATTATATAGGAAGTTTAATTATTGTTTTTGCAATTGCTCTTCGCTTGATAAGCGTAGGGATGGATTGGTATAATTTTGCTCCACTGGTGGGAATTGCCTTATTTTCAGGTTTTTTATTTAAAAAATCTTCTTGGGCTTATTTAATTCCTTTTATTATTTATTTCATTTCTGATGTTTTATTAGAAGTGTTTTACGGAACAGGCTTTTACGGATTTAGCCAATTCTTCGTTTATGGTGCGATGGCTTTAGTTGTATTATTAGGAAATAGCATTAAGAAGCCGAAGGCCTTAAATTTATTAGGATTTGCAGTTTCAGGAAGTCTTTTGTTTTGGATAATTTCTAATTTAGGTGTTTTTTTAGCTGGTTATTATGGTTATAGCTTTGCAGGATTAATTCAAACCTATTTAATGGCTATACCTTTTTATACTCCAATGGGAACTGAATTATTCTTCAATGCAATCGTAGGTGACGTGTTATACACCTTTGCAACTTTTGGTTTATTTTATCTTTTTGCTTTAAAAAGCGACTTGGCTATTCAAGAAAACAAGATTTCTTAAAAAGATTATACTATTGACGATTAATAAAACAAGACAATAGTATTTTGCTATTGTCTTGTTTTATTTGTGAAAATGCTTATTAAAATGAAAAAATCGATTGCCTTTCATACACTTGGATGTAAACTAAATTTCTCTGAAACATCTACACTCAGCCGCCAAATGGAAGAGGCTGGTTTTGAGAAAAAAGAATTTGATGACAAAGCTGATATATATGTTATAAATACCTGTTCTGTAACCAATAATGCAGATAAGGAATGCAGACAGTTAGTGCGCCGAATACAAAGAAGAGCACCAGAGGCTGTAGTAGCAGTCATTGGTTGTTATGCTCAATTAAAACCAAAAGAAATTGCGGAAATTGATGGAGTAGATATTGTATTAGGAGCAACAGAAAAGTTTAATTTATTAGAACATATCTCAGATTACACTAAAGGTGATAGTACGAAAATATGCTCTTGCGATATAGATGATGTTGAAGGATTTAACTATTCTTATTCTTTAAATGATAGAACAAGAACATTTTTAAAGGTACAAGATGGATGTGATTATTCTTGTACTTTTTGTACAATTCCTTTAGCACGTGGACATAGCAGATCTGATTCTATAAAGGGTGTAATAAATAACATTAATGAATTAGCAGCAACAGGAACGAAGGAGATTGTTTTAACAGGTATTAATTTGGGTGATTTTGGAAAAGGTAATGAAGGCGGTAAAAGAAGAGAAGAAAACTTTTTTGACCTTATGAAGGAAATAGAAAAAACAGAAGGAATAGATCGTTTTAGAATTTCCTCAATTGAGCCTAATCTTTTAAGTCTAGAGATGATTGATTTTGTTGCTAATAGTAAAAAATTCATGCCTCATTTTCATATTCCTTTACAAAGTGGAAGTAATGAAATATTAGGAAAGATGAAAAGAAGATATAAAAGAGAGGTTTATAAGGAAAGAGTAAAATACATTAAAGAAAAAATGCCTCATGCTTGTATTGGAGTGGATGTTATAGTGGGTTTCCCAGGAGAAACAAATGCGCATTTTGAAGAAACATTTAATTTTCTACATGAATTAGATGTAGCTTACTTCCATGTGTTTACCTATTCAGAAAGACCTAATACTGAGGCTGTAGAAATGGATGGAGTAGTTCCTATTCATGTAAGAAATGAAAGAAATAAAACTTTAAGAAATCTATCCTTTCAGAAAATGCGGTATTTTACACGCCAACATCATGGAGAAACTCGACCAGTATTATTTGAAAGTGAAAAAGATGGTTATTTAGAAGGATATACAGACAATTACATTAAAGTAAAAGTCTTAGCTAAAAAAGAATGGGAAAATGAAATAGTAGATTGGAGAATTTAAAGTTTAATACTATTTTAAAACCATAATATGAAATATTGGAAAGAATGGGACATAACTCTTTTTAAATGGATAAACTCTGAGCAAGTTTATGCTTTATTAGACATTATTTGTCCCATTTTACGTTTTCCTAAAACTTGGATTCCGCTTTATATTAGTTTATTTTTTATTGCACTCATTCATTTTAAAAAGGATGTTTGGCTATGGGTAATATTTACCATTCTTTGTATCACATTGACAGATCAAATTTCTAGCCAATGGCTTAAATACTTATTTGATCGACCTCGCCCATGCCATGTTCCTGAAATCACTAATGTTATTTTACGTGTAAATCGCTGTCCCGGCAATGCAAGCTTTCCTTCTTCGCATGCTGTAAATCACATGGGAATTGCGATTTTTTTTATTGGTTCATTAGCTAAACAGCTAAAATCTTATAAATTCCTACTTTGGTTATGGCCATTTAGCATTGCTTATGCACAAGTGTATGTTGGTGTACATTATCCTATTGATGTTTTAGGCGGCTTAGCTATTGGTGCTATTCTTGGATTTATCCCCTTAATTCTCTTTAAGTACTGTTTAAAGAAAATAAGAAAACGGAGGTTATAAAGAAATTTTAAACTTATTATTAGGCAGTTATAGTATAATCAGAACAATAAGATATACGCAATTCTTTAAAACAGTAAAGGAATTGTGTATATTTCTTACTTAACCCAATGCATCATTAACCATTTATCTTTTTGGGTAGTTCTTACTTCCCTAAAGTGCATAGCATTCAAAATTTCACTAAGTTCATTTTTATCTGAATCTAATATGCCTGAAACTAATAACACACCATTCTCTTTCAATTTATCATACATTTTCGCTGCATAAGCCTTTAATATATGTAAATTAATATTGGCTAATATTACATCGAAATTTTCCTCTGGGACCTGTTCTAAACTCCCTTCATATAAAGTCCATGAAATAGCATTTGTTTCCGCATTTTCCTTTGCATTTTCAATAGACCATATATCATTATCAACTGCAATAACATCCTCTGCTCCCATTTTTGCAGCTAAAATACCTAAAACCCCAGTTCCTGTTCCAAAATCAAGTACCTTAGTGCCTTGAAAATGTAAATTTTGCATCTCTTTAATCATCTGATAAGTAGTAGCATGATGACCTGTACCAAAGGACATTTTTGGAGTAATTACAAGATCATATTTTACATGCTTAGGCTTATCATGAAAATCTGCACGAATCACACAAAAATCATCAATATTTATTGGCTCAAACTGTGACTCCCATTGGGAATTCCAATTTTCTTCTATCAATTCCTCAATCGAATATTGTAACCCATATTTCTCAGCAAGATTTTTAATCTGACTTTCCTGAAAGTTTGAATATTCAAAATAGGCAATCCATTCAACCATTCCAGCATCCTCAACTCCAGTTGGATCTAATAAATGAATTTCTCCCAAAAACAAATCGGTAGATTCTGGTAAAACTGAAGAAAAATGAATCTTTATATATTTCTGTAATTCCATAATGAAACTTTTTTCAAAATTACATCTTTCTTATAAAGCAAAAGAAAAGAAGACAATGAAAATCTTTTTATTATATTTGCATAAGTTAATTCAACAATATGAGAAACACAAATAACGAATTTAAGGATTTATTTAGCAAAGACAATAGAACAAGCATGGATGCTATTGATCGTGCGCAGTTTATAGCATTCTCTCCTTATATTTGGGAGGCAACAAAGTTATTAATAGAAACTGGAATCTTAAGAGAAATTGATGCCAGCAAAAATAATGGAATAAGTTTTGAAAGCTTAGTTGAAAAAATTGACTTTCCTCCCTATGGAATTCGTATTTTATTAGAAGCGAGTTTGGGAATTGAATTAACTTACCTCAAAGAAAATAAATATCGATTAGCTAAGACAGGATACTTTTTATTACATAATGAAATGACGCGTGTCAATTATAATTTCATGAAGGATGTTTGTGAGCCTGGATTTGGAACTATAAAAGAATCCATTGAAAAAGAAAAACCTGTTGGATTAAAGGCTTTTGGTGATTGGCCCACAATTTACCAAGCTTTATCACAATTAAATCCTGAGGTGCAAAAAAGTTGGTTTGCATTTGATCATTTTTATTCCGATCGTAGTTTTAATGAAATTCTAGAAGTTTTAGATAAATATCCTATAAACTCCTTAATGGACATAGGCGGCAATACAGGAAAGTGGACAAAAGCTATTTTATCTAAAAATCCACAGAAAAAGCTAGGATTTGTGGATTTACCTGGACAAATTAATATTGCCAAACAGGAGTTAAAAGACTTTACACACTATGACCGTATTGCATGGTATCCTACAGACATGCTTGAAAAATCTAACTCCTTACCGAAAAATTTTGATGCAATATGGATGAGTCAATTTTTAGACTGTTTCTCAGATGAACAAATTATTTCAATATTGAAAAAATGCCATGAAGCATTAGATGATGATGCTTACGTCTTTATTAATGAAACATTTTGGGACAGACAAGAATTTAAAACATCGGCTTTTTCTTTACAAATGACTAGTTTTTATTTTACTACAATGGCGAACGGTAACAGTCAAATGTATGATAGTAAAGTGTTTTTTAAATTAATAGATAAAGCAGGATTTAAAATAGAAGAAATCCATGATTTGTTGGGGCACAGCCACACTTTGTTAATATTAAAGAAAAAGTAAAAAGAGACCATTCTTTTATAATAAAAGCATTATTCATTTTTATAAAATCTATTTAAAAACAATAAATTATTCTAAACACTGAACTTTTTGCCTGAAATACGCATTGTTGTACATGAAGGAAAAAACACATATAACTATGCAGCAAAAAGATTTCAAGATTAAGAATAAGGGACAAGCAAGATTATTCAAAAGTGATTTTATGGAGGCGCTCTCCAAATCACATCCGGCAGTGATATTCAGCATGTACATTCCTATAATTACCTATATGATTTATTATGGAATAAAATATAAAGAATTGACTGCAACAAGAACGATATTAATATTTTTAGCCGGTGTTTTATTTTGGACATTTTTTGAATATTTAATGCATAGATTTTTATTCCATTTTTTTTCTAAAAATAAAACCATCCAAAAGATAACTTATAAAATGCATGGAGTACACCATGAATATCCTCGTGATAAAGAACGATTATTTATGCCTCCCGTACCAAGCATTTTAATCGCAAGCGCAATTTTTGGGCTCCAATATTTACTATTATCCTGGAATGTTTTAGCTTTTTTCCCAGGTTTTATGTTCGGTTATTTATTATATGGCTCCATGCATTACGCTATTCATGCTTTTAAACCCCCAAAATTTATGAAAGCATTATGGAGAAATCATCATTTACATCATTATAAATATCCAGAATTAGGTTTTGGAGTTAGTTCCACACTTTGGGATTATGTTTTTGGCACAATGACTCCAAAAAAATAAAAATATCATAACTGTAATTAATTATTATATATTATTTTCTATAAAGTCCTATAAATATTTACACTTTTCTTATATTTGAGCTATGTCGCTCCTCCAATTATTTAAACAAATCCGTCCTTTTGCTACACCCTATAGATGGTTAGTATTTGGAACTTTGTTTTTAACATTAATTGGTTCTTTTGCTGCATAGGTTAATGCTATTATACTAAAATATACCGTCGATGAAGTAAATGCTTTAGTGGAAGATGGAAAAGGATTACAAGAAGGTGCTAGCATTTTATTGTTTATTTCTATAGTACTAATTGGCAAGGAATTAGTAAATGCTTTTATCACTTTTGGGCAAAATATTATGGACAAAAGTTACGTATCTATGTTTCTAGAGATTTAGCAGATAAAGTTATTGAAAAAATACTTACTTATAGAATGGCATTCTTCACTTCAGAAGAAAATGAAAGTGGGAAATTACAAACGAGAATCGATATGGGAATTTCAAGTCTGACGCGTTTAGTACAAAATTTCTTTATTAGCATTCTTCCTTTATTTGCAAACTCTTTTATTGCTCTGTTTTTAATGTTTCAAGCTAATTTTTGCTAGGTTTAGTAGGGCTTTGCATAGTTCCGATTTATATTATTATTGTAGTGCAACAAGCAAAGCAATTAAGTGGATGGAGAAGGAAAATGCGAACCTTTAGAGAATCAAAAAGTCATGGAATTATCAATATTATTAATTCAATTTCTGTTATCAAATCTTTTAATAGAGAGAAAATAGAATGGAAAAAACAAAGTGATATTCAGTATGATATGACGGGAAACCAGTTAAAAACACAAAAAACAAGTTTCGTTTTTAATGGAGTGAAATCTTTTGTAGAACAAATTGGAGTTGTTATTATAATTATCCTAACAGCCTATTTTGTTTTAAAAGGTGATATGACACTTGGAATGATAATGTTTCACATTCTTCTCTTCAATAATGTTACCGTCCCCTATAGGGCAATTGACAGAATTTTTGATGATATGAATGATGCAGTGATTTATTCTGAAAGCTTTTTTGAAGTATTAAATGCGAAAAAAGAAGTTGAAGAATCTGGAAAATACAAACCTGAAAAAGTTTTTGGGAAATTTGAAATTAAAAACGTTGATTTCACTTACCCAAATGGTACAAAAGCATTATACAATATAAGCATGACACTTCCTCCTAACAAAATCACTGCTTTTGTAGGTTTAAGTGGGGCAGGAAAAAGTACTGTTATTAATTTATTAGATAAATTTTATGCTCCTGATACAGGACAAATACTATTAGATGGTGTTCCATTAGAAGAATGGGATACCAATTTTTTAAGAAATAATATTGGATTAGTACTACAGAAAAATCATATTTTTAGTGGAAGTATTGAAGATAATATTAGATATGGAAATCCTGATGCAACTAAGGAAGAAATTCATGATGCTGCTAAAAAAGCATACATTTATGATCAAATAATGGAATTGCCTGAACAATTTAATAGCAATGCACTTTTACTCTCTGGAGGACAACAACAAAGAATTGCTATTGCTAGAATGTTTATTAAAAATCCACCAATCATCTTTTTAGACGAACCCACTGCCAGTCTAGATGCAATCGCTACTGAACAAATAAAAAACAGTTTAGACGCAATTAAGCAAAATAGAACTGTTATAATTATTTCACATAGTATTTCACAAATTATTGATGCGGATATTATTTATGCAATGGAAAATGGGAAAGTTATGGAAGGTGGAAAACATGAAGAAATTTATGAACAAAATGGTGCCTATAAAAAGATTTTTGATGCCATGGCTAGAAGTTTAAATATTGATAAAATTGCTAAAACATTTGAGGAGTAAATTGTCACTACTGTTTAGATGAAGTTCTTAAACTAAAATATTCATTTAATTCCTTCTTTACTATAAATACATTTTACATTCATCAATATGCGCATAAAATGCAGCACATAAAAAATTTACAAGCGAATCACATCACATTATTTTTTAAACCAAGAAGCATACATATTGTAATTTTTGGCTATTCGTGCAATTTCCCCTTCCATTAAATCTTTAGAAATATCTTTTACTTTTTTCGCAGGAACGCCTGCATAAATAGAATGAGATTCTAGTTGCATACCTTCCAACACTACTGCACCAGCAGCAATTATTGTCTGACTACCAACAAATGCATTATCCATTACTATAGCGCCCATTCCAATTAAAACATCATCTTCAATAATACAGCCATGAACAATAGCATTATGACCTATAGATACTCTATTACCAATAATCGTTTCTGTTTTTTCATAGGTACAATGAATACAAGCTCCATCTTGTACATTTACAGCATCTCCCATGCGGATACTATTTACATCACCACGCACTACCGCACTAAACCATATACTACAATTTTCTCCCATTTCTACATCACCAACCACTGTCGCATTTGGAGCTAAAAAACAGGATTTGGGAATTATAGGATGTTTTCCTTTAACTGGTAAAATCAATGCTTTTTGCATATTAATAAATTAAATTTCGTGGAATAAAATTCCAATTCAAACCAATAAAAGTTGAATTATTTTGTTTATAAATATAATTACTATCCTTATCTGCAAACTGTCTATGAAAACCTCCTAATCGTAAGCGGATATTCGGTTTCCATTCATAATCTATCCAAGCTTTTGCATATAAAAAATAACGAGCATTAGGATTATCCCAATCTTGTATCCAGTTTTGCACTTCAGTATCATATGGAATTTTCGAATAATCTTCCAATATCTCTTTCGGATCGCTTCCTAAATACTCATTTAAATTAGATACATTTATACTTCTTTTCGAAATAGAGCCTATAATATATAAATTCCATTTCGGATGAAATTGGTATCGCACTTTCCCTAAAGTTTCAACAAAACCTTCCCCAAAAGGATGCGCCAAAGGTTGATTATAATGAGTATAATTTAATCCCTTTTCATGTGCAGAATAAGCAAATGGTCGCAACCAATTTATTTCTCCTTGTACATCCAAGTTTTTTAGTCCAAGAACATTATAATATTGTACACCAAGTTGTAAAGCCCATTGATTTGCATAATCCCAAAAAGACTTATTAATTGTAAGGTTTTTTATAAAACCTTGAGTATATACATTAAGCCCTTTCGCTAGATTCCCTTTTGCTTGAAATCCAAATTCACTTTGTATAGATTCATCGTTTATGATACTTTGTATTCCAGGAATAGGCAATACTTGTAAAGGATTAAATTTTCTATTTTCTGCTAATATTGATTTTTCAAAAATACCTAAACGAACTCTAGGGTGTATATCAAAATTCAATTGATGTATTTGAGCATATTTTTTAGGTAAAACCTGATCTCCGGCTAATCTGTAATCACCTATTAATTCCAAATACAAAAAATCATAAGAAAACTTATTCCACCTACCTTGTAAATGCAAGAATGTATGTGGTGCCCCTTCATTTCCTAAAACCAAGCTACGCATTCCGTAGCCAATAAATTGATGATCAAATCCTGCACTTGCAGTAATGTAATTTTTATAAATTTTAGCTTGAATATAAGCCGATGCCAAAAATATATCATATTTATTATCTCCTATTCTTCTTGCATAGTCAAATCCTGGCAAAGATTGATTTTCTATGAAATAATCATCGGTATAATCACCTACTTTTCTTTGATAATCTCCTAATTTTGTATAAAATCCTACTTTATTAAATAAATTTCCTTTTAATTCAATTCCTCTAAAATTTTCATATTTCAAATTATTTTTCTCCACATCATAAGCGAGTTCCAAACCTAAAACTGGATTAACAGCAAGGAAAATATCTTCCTCATAAACATCGAAAAAATTAAATGGAGTTCTATAAAAATATTTTAAAATAGGTTTTTTGCTTAATGGGGTTTCTGGCATTCCTACAGAATTCTCAAACCATATCCCGTGCTGTTCTTTAAATTTTTGTTGATTATATTCATCTATTTTAGAGAGATTATCCTCATTTTGAGAAGCATAAACACTTTGGATTCTATTTGCTTGAATCTTAAATTCTTTACTTAGTTCTTCTTGCATCCACGATTTTTGAGCTAGAGTTGCATCATAAAATCGCTTATTTAAAGACTCCCATCGTTCTATGTCTTCAATATCTTGCCCATTTAATGGTATTTTATTACTTTGACCCCAAGCATTATTCGCATGAATAAAAAAATAAAGGAAGCAAAATGATAACCAAGAATATATTAGATATTTTTTCAAGCTTTCGTATTTTGTTTGTAAAAATAAAAATTTATAATATAAAAGTACTATTTTGCAGGAATAATTTAAAAAGTGATTTATAAAATGGAAGAAAAGCCTATAGCTTTAATAACTGGTGCATCAAGAGGAATTGGCCGTTCTATTGCAGTAGCTTTAGCAGCGCAAAATTATCATGTTTTAATTAATTACCAATCGAACCTAAAGGCTGCAGAAGAGACCTTAGCAATGATTGAAAACCAAAATGGAACTGGCACACTATTGCCTTTTGATGTAGGAGATAAAAATGCAGTAAGAACAGCTATTGAAAATTGGGAAAAAGAAAATCCTCAAAAACACATCTCTGTTTTAATTAATAATGCAGGTATTAAGAAAGATACATTATTGGCATTCATGGAAGATGATGATTGGGAAAATGTTATAGATACTAATCTCAATGGAATGTATTGGGTAACTAAGGCAGTGATAACAAATATGATTTTAAATAGAAAAGGTAAAATTGTAAATATTGCGTCTTTGAGTGGAGTGCAAGGCATGGCTGGACAAATAAATTATGCATCTGCAAAAGGAGGAATGATAGCTGCTACAAAATCTTTAGCTCAAGAACTAGGAGCAAGGAATATAACAGTAAATGCAGTAGCTCCGGGTTTTATTACTACTGACATGACTGAAGATTTAGATGAGAAAAGTCTCAAGAAAAACATTCCACTTCGAAGATTTGGAACAGCACAAGAAGTAGCAGATGCCGTTTTATTTTTAATTTCTGAAAAAGCAAATTACATAACTGGTCAGGTTTTACAAGTAAATGGCGGACTGTATATGTAATACATCTAAACATTTAAATTATTTCATTATAATACAATTTTGAAAAGCAAAGCTTTTTATGTAATTTAGCAACCAATTATATCATAAATTAACAACACATGTATAAAAAGAATCTTTTATTTGCTATGGCATTAAGTGCAGGAATCATGGCATGTAATACTCCAGGAGAAAGTGGGAGTAATTCGAATTTAAAGGACAATCCTTTTATGGAAGAAAGTAGTTTGCCCTACCATGCACCAGATTTTTCTAAAATTAAAGATGAACATTTTCAGCCAGCTTTATTAGAGGGAATGAAACAACAAGAAAAAGCTATTCAAGAAATCATAAACAATACTGAAGAGCCTACTTTTGAAAATACTATTTTAGCTATTGAAAAAAGTAGTGCATTGTTAGATAGAGTAGCTGCAGTTTTTTACAGTTTAACAAGTGCAAACAGGAACGACAAGATTACAGAGATTCAAGAATTTATTGCTCCAAAACTATCTGAACACTCAGATGCAATTTATTTAAATGATGCATTATTTGAAAAAGTAAAAACAGTTTATCAAAAAAGAAATGACTTAGATTTAGATGCAGAATCTTTAAAATTAGTTGAAGAATACTATATCAATTTTGAAATTGCAGGTGCTAATTTAGATGCAGATGCTAAAGAAGAATTGAAAAAAGTTAACTCTCGCTTAGCTACGCTGACTACAAATTTCAACAAGATGAATGCAGATGCGATGAACGGAGGGGCTATATATGTTGATAATGAAGAAGAATTAAAGGGTTTATCCGAATCGCAAATCAAGAATTTAAAAGATGGAGATAAATATAAAATTGCTTTATTAAATACTACGCAACAACCTTTATTAAGCTCTTTAGAAAATAGAGAACTTAGAGAAAAACTGTTTAAATCCTCTTTTTATCGTGCGGACGGTACAGAGTTTGACACCAAAGATATTATTACTGAAATGGCACAGTTGCGTGCTAAAAAAGCACAAATTCTTGGCTTTGAAAACTATGCAGCTTGGTCTTTACAAAAAACAATGGCTAAAGACGCTAGTCACGTACAAGAATTATTTAATGGCTTAATTGCTGCAGGAACACAAAAGGCAAAAGAAGAAGCAGAAATTATTCAAAAGATGATTCGTGATGAAGGTGAAGATTTTACTTTAGAAGCCTGGGATTGGGATTTTTACGCTGAAAAAGTGCGTAAAGCAAAATATGATTTAGATGAAAATGAAATAAAACCTTATTTTGTATTAGAAAAGGTATTAGAAGATGGAGTATTCTATGCTGCAACTCAATTATATGGTATTACATTTAAAAAACGTACTGATATTCCAGTTTACCATGAGGATGTTGTAGTTTATGAATTATTTGAAGAAGACGGTTCTGAATTAGGATTGTTCTATGGAGACTTTTTTGCTCGCCCATCGAAGAGAGGTGGAGCTTGGATGAGTAGTTTCGTAACTCCTTCAAAATTATATAATTACAAACCTGTAATATATAATGTTTGCAACTATACCAAACCTGCAGATGGAGAAGCAGCCTTGATTTCATTTGATGAAGTTACTACCTTATTCCATGAATTTGGGCACGCACTTCATGGTTTCTTTGCAGATCAAACCTATCCTTCCTTAGCAGGAACAGCTGTTGCTAGAGATTTTGTCGAATTCCCTTCTCAATTTAATGAGAGCTGGGCTTTATATCCAAGTGTCCTAAATAACTATGCAAAACATTATGAAACTGGAGAAGTTATTCCGCAATCCTTAGTAGATAAAATTAAAAATGCCTCTACTTTTAATCAAGGATATAGCATAACGGAAAACTTAGCTTCTTCTAATTTAGACATGGTTTGGCATACAATTCCTGCAGATTACAATATTGAAGATGCGAACACCTTCGAGAAAGAAGCATTAGCTAAAACAAAATTAGATGTGGTTCATGCAGTGCCTCCAAGATACAGATCTACATACTTTGCACATATTTTTGGCGGAGGATATGCAGCTGGGTATTATTCTTACTTATGGACAGAAATGTTACATCATGATGCTTACCAATGGTTTGAAGAAAATGGTGGTTTAACAAGAGAAAATGGTCAACGTTTTAGAGATATGATTCTATCACGTGGAAATACATTAGATTACGAAAAAATGTATAGAGCATGGAGAGGAAGTGATCCTAGTATTGATGCCTTAAAGAAGGCAAGAGGTCTATAAATGCTTTAAAATTATTTAGAATAAAGGGCGATGACTAATACTTATCGCCCTTTATTTATTTTAAAATATCGTAAAAATAAAAAAACTTTTTATCGCTAAACAAAAAGAGAGAGATAAAATATAAACTTCAATTTCCTCTTTAAATTTTTCTTTATTTATAATAGTGAAAGAAAAGAAAAGTTTAGATACATTTCTCATCTACGCAATCTCGAATCCACAATTTTAAATAATGTCATAAAATGCATTATAATTATCGCCTATTATTAAAATTATATGTATATTTAAAAAAATAAATAGATAATGGAAAATAATTATAAACCAATAAACTTTATTATACTTTGTAAGCTAATTTTTATATCCCTATTTTTTACTTCAAATATTTATGCTCAATATGCTCCCGAAGCTTTGGTCACTAAATGGAAGGTTCCCTATCCCTTATCAAATAGTCATCCTGTAGATTATATTAATTTAATACCTGAAGGCGCATATCATTATGAACTCTTTAAATTGGATGGGAATAATACTCCAGTACTTGTGGAAGAAGGAAGT
>Ga0079225_10000196_pt1 | contig 32024 bp, 26 predicted proteins | sample Poulit2012_FD_76344 | JGI IMG/M metagenome (GOLD analysis project Ga0079225, IMG submission 76344) | Agricultural soil microbial communities from Georgia to study Nitrogen management - Poultry litter 2012 | ecosystem: Environmental > Terrestrial > Soil > Agricultural land | place: USA: Georgia... | reverse complement strand
TAAAAAGGCGAAGATTTCATCAGGGGTTGAAATTGATGAAGTCTTTCTTAAAATGCCGATAACCGGCACGGAATTCAGGACAGGTGAAGAGGAACTCCGTTTCGGTGGGGACTCTACGGAAATCACCGGAGAGCATATCGAGGAGCTTCTTGAAACAATCAGGGAGCGTGAGATGCACAGAGACAAAGAGGTCATCACTGTCTTCCCGAATTACTTCAAAGTGGATGATCTGCATGAAGTAGCTGATCCAAAAGAGATGATGGCAACCCAGTCACTGTCTGTGAATGCAGGCATCATACTCATCAGCAGATCACTTCTGATGAATGCCGTCAAATGTGTGGAGGATTCAGGTTTGACTGTCCTCGATGTCTACTCCGACGCCGTGAACTACCAGCATGTTCTAAGCGAATCCGAGGTGGAGCTTGGTGGAGTGGTTATTGATATCGGCGCCGATCTGACCCAGTTCGGCTACTATGAGCGCGGTGCGTTGAAATTCGCCGGCAGTTTGCCTGTCGGTGGCAGCCATATTACAAATGATCTGTCGGAGGCTTTCAATACACCGTTCGAAATTGCGGAGAAAGTGAAGCACCAGTACGGTCATGCATTCTTCGACCTCGCTTCGGATGAAGATATTGTCAAGCTGCCCCAGAGGGACGGAGAGCCTGATATCGAAGTGACACCAAAGGATCTTGCGGATATCATCGAACTCAGGCTTGAAGAGATGCTGCTCGATGTATTCGCGGAGCTTCAGGCAGCCGGTATTACAAGAGTGAGCGGCGGCTTCATCGTCACAGGCGGCACCGTCAATCTTCTCGGAGTCAAGGAACTTCTGCAGGACCTCGTGAGTGAAAAGATCAGGATCCATATCCCAAAACAGATGGGTGCAAGAAAGCCTGAATATGCGAGCGCCATTTCTACCATATCCAGTGGAATAATGTTTGATGAACTACTTGAGTATGTTACAATTGATAATTATGAGACGGAGCCTGAGGAAGCTGTCGGAGAAACGGCTTCAGAGGATTCCGGCAGTTTCTTTACGGGACTGTTCAATAAGCGTAAAGAAAACAACGCCCGTCAGCTGGAGGAGGAAAATAATCAGTACTCCTACGACGGGGAAACTGCTGAATCACCTCAGAATGACGAAGAATATTCCGATTACGCTTATGAGGATGACCGTCCGGATGAAACTGTCACGAGAAATGATGAAGAAACAAAACAGCCGGGCAAACCCAAGGACTACCGTGAATATATGAAAAAACTATTTAAAAATCTGTTTGAGTAAGATGAATGACTGGGAGGAAAAATAAAATGTTAGAATTTGAGCAAGGTTTCAACCATATGGCTTCGTTGAAAGTCATCGGCGTAGGCGGCGGCGGGAACAACGCCGTCAACCGCATGATTGATGACGGCATGCAGAATGTGGAGTTCATCGCCATCAATACTGACGGACAGGCGTTGAATCTTTCAAAGGCGGAATCCAAAATCCAGATCGGTGAAAAACTGACACGCGGTCTCGGCGCGGGCGCCAACCCGGACATCGGTAAAAAGGCGGCCGAGGAATCCCGCGAACAGATTGAAGATGCAATACAGGGCGCGGACATGGTGTTTGTTACTGCCGGCATGGGCGGTGGAACAGGTACAGGAGCAGCACCGGTTGTCGCCAAGATTGCCAAAGAGATGGGCGCACTGACTGTAGGTGTCGTTACAAGGCCATTCTCATTCGAAGGCAGGAAACGTCAGACACAGGCAGCGGCAGGTGTCGATGCGATGAAGGCTTCCGTGGATACTCTGATTGTCATCCCTAACGACAGGCTCCTCGACATCGTTGATAAATCCACTCCGATGATGGAAGCTTTCAAAGAAGCGGATAACGTACTCCGTCAGGGTGTACAGGGCATCTCCGACCTCATCGCTGTAAGCGGTGAAGTGAATCTCGACTTCGCAGACGTCAAGACGATTATGACGAACCAGGGCTCTGCACTCATGGGAATCGGTGTATCCAGTGGTGAAAACCGTGCAATCGAAGCGGCTAAAAAGGCCATTTCAAGTCCGCTCCTTGAAACATCGATCGTCGGTGCGCAGGGTGTCCTCATGAATATTACAGGCGGAGAATCCCTCTCGCTGTTCGAAGCTCAGGAAGCAGCGGATATTGTACAGGATGCCGCTGATGAAGATGTGAATATGATATTCGGTACAGTGATCAACCCTGAACTTGAAGATGAAATCGTGGTTACGGTAATCGCGACCGGTTTCAACGAAAAATCCGTGAACAGGACTCCTGAAAGAGAAGAAAAAAGGGATTCTGTTTCATATCCGAGCTCCCAGAGAGTCGATGATACACCGCCGTCACGACCGGCGCGTGAAATGGACAGAAGCACTCCGGAAACGAAAGATGATGATTACGAAGTGCCGACATTCCTTAGAAACCGTTCAAGACGCAGACGATAGAATAGAACTTAAGTCAGAAGGGCGAGCCTTTCTGACTTATTTTTTGAGGTGTGACGCTAATGGATCTTGAAAATCACCGCCACTATGTCGGTTTTGAAAATCATGAAATACTGATGGGGTATACAAAACGGACAGGCGGCCGGAGCAATTACCCTGCGGACAGCTTCAACATGGCACTTTACATCGGTGATGACGACAGTAATGTCCATGCACACCAGGATACACTGGGCCGGGAAATCGGCTTTCTGCCTGAGAACTGGGTACTTCCCATACAGAAACACGGCAGGAACATCCGGGAGGTGGAAAAGCGGTGTGCAGGTATGAATGTCAGGCGGCTGACCGGCGACCTTCATGATGTGGACGGTATATATACATATGATTCCGGTCTTCTGCTTACCATGAACTATGCCGATTGCATACCGGTCTATATGTGGAGCAGGAAAAACAGCTTTACTGCCCTGGCCCATGCCGGATGGCGGGGGACATCACACAATATAACGGGCAGGATGGCTGAATCTTATGACGGCGACCCCGCCGACCTGGAAGTTGTCATCGGTGTGGGTATCAACGGTCACTGTTATACTGTGGGTGGTGCGGTCATCAATGCATTGGAAGCAGCCGGCCTGCCCAAAGAAGCCGTCGAGTCGCATCAGGACGGTTTTGATCTTGATCTGAAGGCTGTGAACCGTCATCAGGCAATCATGGCGGGGGTGGGCGCCGATTCGGTGCATGTCACTGAAATCGGAACTGAAGATACAGAGAGGTTCTTCTCTTATCGTCTGGAGTCGGGCGTTACAGGACGGGCCCTTGCATTCATCGGGAGGAAATAGATAAATGATCAGAGAGAATTACACACATATCAAAGAAGAGACGGGCGATGATGCGACCATCATTGCCGTGACAAAATATCATACTGTCGAAGAGACTCTGGAAGCGTATGATGCAGGCATCCGGGATTTCGGCGAAAACCGCCCGGAAGGCTTCCTCGAGAAGAGGAAGGCACTGCCTGAAGATGCAGCGGTGCACTTCATCGGCACACTGCAGTCACGTAAAGTAAAACTGGTTGCGGGCGACCTTTACTATCTGCATTCGCTTGACCGTGAGTCTGTCGCCAAAAAAATTGAACAATACAGTGATCATACTGTAAAATGTTTTATACAAGTCAATGTCTCCGGCGAAGATTCAAAGCACGGACTCGCTCCTGAGGATGTTCCGGCATTTCTCGACGTTCTCAGAAACTATACAAAGATTGAAGTCATCGGCCTGATGACCATGGCACCGAACACTGAAGACAGACCGCTGATACATGATGTTTTCAAGAGGCTTTCTGAGCTGAAAGGGAAACTTTCGGAGAAAAACGGCGGCAACATCCAGATCTGTGAGCTCAGCATGGGAATGAGCAATGACTATGACATTGCACTCCAGTATGGTGCGACCTTCGTCCGGATCGGCAGCAAAATTATGGGAAGCAGGTGAACGCCATGGCCATCAAAAAATTTTTAAAAGATATGTTCGTAGTGGAATACGAAGAAGATGTCCCGGCAGAAACTCAGGAGCCGGAGCAAAAGAAACCCGGGGCAAATCCCAAGGTGACCAGTTTTGAGCAATCAGCCAAAAAACGGCCTGCACCGGTGGAAACTGAAAAAGATGGGAATAAGAAGGGGCCGGAGCTGCAGGAGGGAAAAGACAAAAAGATGTCGGAAGGCATCCGGAATCCGAAAAGAAGGAAATCAGCTGCAGGGCGCCAGGAGAAAAACAAGGGCATAATCAGGAACGAGAAGGAGACGAAACTGATGACGGCAGAAGCGAGCAATACGAAAGTTTGTCTTTTCGAACCAAGGGTTTTTTCAGAAACACAGGATATTGCCGATGAGCTGAAGGCTGAACGTGCAGCGCTGGTTAATTTATCCAAAGTGGACCACAGCCCGAAGAAGCGCATTGTCGATTTTCTGAGTGGAACGGTATATGCGCTTGACGGCGACATTCAGAAAGTCGGAAGCGACATCTTCCTGTGCACTCCCAACAGTGTAGGTGTAGAAGGGGAAATCAGTGGACAGAAAGACCACTCAGAAGAAATTTAAGGAGAGTTATTTTGGATAATCATTTAATCATTGAAATACTTTTGTTTATAAGGAATTTCATCAATACAATATTCCCCATCTTCACATGGGGGCTGATCATATACATTTTGAGTTCGTGGCTGCCGGCGCTGCGTGAATCCTCGTTCGGTCAGATACTTGGAAAAATCTATGAGCCGATACTGGAACCGGTCAGGAATCTGATCCCGCCTCTCGGCGGGATGCTGGACCTTTCCCCGATCGTCCTGCTTATCGGGCTGAGATTATTCCAAAGCGGCCTGAACTCCATTTTCCAGGCGATCATCACAGCACTGGTCTGAACCGAATATGAGATATGGGCGCCCGGGACGGATGCATGTCATAAATGCTGTCTCCCCGGGCGTCCATATTTTATATGCATTACGAATATTACAGTAAGATGACGGAGGATGAATGATGAAAGATGTCTATCAGCATTTCAGAAAAGAAGAGCATGATAAGATTACGATGCTGAACGGTAAATTTGAAATGGCGGAAAGGGATTACTACCCTGTCCTACTGGACTTCCTTGACCCGCGGGAACGGAAGATTGTACGCAGCATCGCAGGTTCGTATCCCGACCTGAGAGTGGAATTCTACGGCGGCGGTACAGGAGAACGGGAGCGGAAGCGGGCGATGATAATCCCCGGGATGCTTGAAGTGGCTAAAGATGACTTTGAAGTGCTTGTATTTGAGATCGGTTATCCCGAAAAATTCGTCACGCTTACCCACCGCAATGTGCTGGGTGCTGTCATGAATGTAGGACTCGACCGGTCCCTCATCGGTGATATCATAACTGGGCAGAGAATCCAGCTCGCAGTCGCAGAGCCCTACGCTCCGTTGTTCAGGGAGACGCTCGGCAGGATAAAGAATGCCCCGGTGACCCTCACCGAAATCCCCCATGAATCATTCATGGACGCTGTGGATGACGCAAGGAGCCGGACCATACTGTCGTCATCGTTCAGATTGGATACCGTACTCTCCGAAGTAATCAACGAGGGGAGATCAAAATCCAAGAGCCGTGTGGAGAAAGGCAAAGTGAAGGTGAATCATTCGATTGTTACCGAGCCATCGTTTATAATGGAAACCGGCGATATCGTATCGGTGAGGCACTTCGGCCGTTTTGTCATCGATTCCCTGATTGCAGAAACCAGCAAGGGAAAGTACCGTATTCTGGTTAGACTGTACAGAGACGGGTAAACACAAGTTGAGGTGAAGGATATGGACAGAGAAGAAGCGGTGAACAGGAAGTTCGCAACAGTATACCGTGGATTGGATGAAAAAGAGGTGCGCGACCATCTGAAAAGGCTGCAGGATGAGATTGAATCCCGCGATGAGAAAATCAAACAGCTTGAAGGACTGCTTGATGACCGCGAGGAGAACCTGAACAGTTTCAGAAGCGTCGAAACGAGCATCAACGAGGCGATCCTCACTGCCCAGCGTGCAGGGGATGAGACTAAACGCGTTGCCAGTGACCGTGCTGAAGAGATAGTTGCTGGTGCTGCTGCCGAACGCGAACGCATCATTGAGGATGCGATGGCACGCGCCCGTCATATAGCGTCACAGACAGAGGATATGAAACGGCAATCCAAAGTTTTCAGGGCGAGGTTTAAAATGCTTGTCGAAGCGCAGCTCGATCTTCTTAAATCGGAGGACTGGGACTATCTCCTCGATTTTGAGCAGAATCAGGCACAACGGCTGGACGGCATGGAGGACAGCCAGCCGGAATCCGGCGAATGACATATTGACGGATTGTCAAATATTTAGCATAATAATAGTATTGTTAGACATGCAGGCGTCATTGAGTGATACAAGCGACCGGGGGATGGTGAGAGCCCCGGCTTAGGGTGACGATGCTGATATCACTAATGATGTACTTCAATATACTGGACAAGTGGACTCATGGCGTGGGTCAATAAGGGTGGTACCGCGGATATTCATTCGCCCCTGTTGAAACACGGCCCGGGTCCTTTTTTAATGACAATACACTTGAAAAGGAGTTAGGAAAATGGACTACAAAGACACATTGCTGATGCCGAAGACGAAATTCAAGATGCGCGGCGGCCTTGTCAATAAAGAACCTCAGATGCAGGAAGAGTGGCGTGAGAGCAGCCTGTATGAAAAGAAACTGAAACAGAACGAGGGCAACACGCCATACGTGCTTCATGACGGCCCGCCGTATGCGAATGGCTCGCTCCATATGGGGCATGCCCTGAACAAGATCATCAAGGACATCATCATCAGGAACAAGCAGATGCGTGGTTTCTATGCCCCGTATGTTCCCGGGTGGGACACTCATGGTCTGCCGATAGAGCAGGCGCTGACAAACAAAGGAGTGGACCGCAAAAGCATGTCCATCGAGGAATTCAGGAACAAATGCATCGAATTTGCAAATACACAGATCGACCAGCAGCGCGAAGGGTTCAAGCGCATGGGAATCGACGGTGAATGGGACAATCCGTATCTGACGTATAAGCCGGAATTTGAAGCGGCACAGGTCCGGGTATTAAAAGATATGGTCGGAAAGGGACTGATCTACAAAGGGAAAAAGCCGATCTACTGGTCTCCCGTAAGTGAATCTTCTCTCGCTGAAGCTGAACTTGAATATAAGGACAAGCGTTCACCATCCATCTATGTCACATTCGATGTGGAAGATGGAAAAGGCGTGGTGGACCCGGGAGTCAAAATCGTCATCTGGACAACGACTCCATGGACAATCCCTTCCAACCTTGGCATTGCAGTCCATCCTGAACTGAACTATGTACAGTTCAACTATGAAGGGGACGAATATATTGTAGCGGAAGGGCTCCTGGATGCCTACTGCGAGGATGCAGACCTCGATAAGGACAAAGTTACACGCACGAAGGAATTCAAAGGCTCAGAACTTGAGTATATGACGGCAAAACATCCGCTTTTCGACCGGGCAAGTCTTGTGGTCCTCGGTGATCATGTCACACTCGAGGGCGGGACAGGCTGTGTCCATACGGCACCGGGACACGGTGACGATGACTTCGTCATCGGCCAGAAATATGAACTTGGTGTACTAAGCCCGGTCGATGACAAAGGTGTGTTCACAGATGAAGCGGGCAAATATGAAGGGCTTTTCTATGACAAGGCCAACAAAGTCATCACAGAAGATCTCGAAGCAGCCGGTGCACTTGTGAAAATGAACTTCATCACGCACTCCTATCCACACGACTGGAGATCGAAGACGCCCGTCATCTTCCGTGCGACACCTCAGTGGTTCGCTTCAATCAAAAATGTACGCCAGGATATCATCAACGCCCTTGACGATACGAAATTCCAGGTGGAATGGAACCGCAGGCGCATGTCGAACATGATCAAAAACCGGGGTGACTGGGTGATTTCACGTCAACGTGTATGGGGAGTGCCGCTGCCATTCTTCTATGCAGAAAATGGAGAGGAGATCGTCGACACCGGAGTCATTGAACATGTTGCTTCACTGTTCGAAGAGCACGGTTCGAACATCTGGTTCGAATGGGACGCAAAAGAGCTGCTGCCGGAAGGGTTCACGCATCAAGGCTCACCGAACGGCGAATTCACAAAAGAGACGGATATCATGGATGTATGGTTCGATTCCGGCTCCACACACCGTGGTGTGCTCGCAACACGTGATTATCTGACATACCCTGCAGATCTTTATTTCGAAGGTTCCGACCAGTACCGTGGATGGTTCAACTCCTCGATCATCACGAGCGTGGCGACAAAGGGCATTGCCCCTTACAAGGAGCTTCTGAGCCATGGATTCGTCATGGACGGCCAGGGCAGGAAGATGTCCAAATCCGTAGGGAACGTGATACTGCCTGAGAAAGTGATGAAACAGATGGGGGCGGATATCATCCGTCTGTGGGTAATGTCATCAGACTTCGAAGAGGATGTGAGAATTTCAGATGATATCCTCAAGCAGGTTTCCGAAGTGTACCGCAAGGTCAGGAACACGTTCAGGTTCCTGCTCGGGAACGTGGCAGACTTCAATCCGTCTGAAGATGCAATCCAGTATGACGATATGATGGAAGTCGACCAGTTCATGTATCAGCGCTTCAATGAGATGATCAATCTGATGCGCGGCTGTTATGAAAGATATGATTATGTATCCATGTACCAGGCACTCCAGAATTACATCAACGTCGACCTGTCCAACTTCTATCTGGACTACGGCAAGGACATCCTCTACATTGAGCAGGAGGATGCGCATATCAGGCGAAGCATGCAGACTGTCCTGTATAAGATTGTGACGGAACTCAACAGGCTTCTTGCACCGGTACTCGTGCATACGGCAGAAGAGATCCACCAGCACACACCGTATGTGGAAAAGGAAAGTGTCCACCTGGAGTATCTGCCGGAAGAAGCGGATGTTGACGAAGCACTTGTTCTGAAGTGGAAGAATTTCATGGCAGTCCGCGATGATGTATTCAAAGCACTTGAAGTGGCAAGGAATGAAAAAGTGATTGGTAAATCACTCGAGGCTAAAGTGTATGTGACAAGTCCTGAAGGACTCGACTTTACTGATATCAACGGCAGCCTTGAACAGCTGTTCATCGTATCCCAGGTCGAAGTTGCGGACGCACTTCCTGACGGCATTGAATATGATAATGTCACTGTCAAAGTGGAGCATGCGGAAGGCACACGCTGTGAGCGCTGCTGGAACTATTCCACGGCAGAGTCCATCAATGAAGGCGACGATGATATCTGTCCGAGATGCCGCAGTGTTGTCGATGCACTTTAGGAGGGACCCATGAAAAGCTACAGAATCATACCGATGGCCCTCATTGCCGCATTTCTGATCGGTCTGGATCAGCTGACCAAATTTCTGGTTGTCACCCGTATGGAGGAAGGTGAATCCATCCCGATCCTCGGCAAATACTTTGCAATCACTTCCCACCGTAACAGCGGTGCCGCCTGGGGAATGCTCCAGGGTCAGATGATCTTCTTCTATATCATAACGGTGGTCGTACTTGCCATTCTGGTCTATGTATATATCAGGGAGGCAAAGGATAATTTGTTGTTGCAGTCTGCAATCGTGATGCTCATCGCCGGTTCACTCGGCAATTTCATCGACCGCATTCTGTTCCAGGAAGTAGTGGATTTTGTTGATGTACTCCTGATCTTCTACGACTTTCCGATCTTCAATGTTGCTGACAGCGCACTGACTGTCGGTGTCGTCCTGATGATTGTTGAATTCTTCTTTATGGGAAAAGGTGAAAAAGATGCAGGAAATTAAAGTTACCCAGACGGGGGACGGTCTCAGGATAGACCGTTTCCTTGCAGAAATCGTACCGGATACTTCCCGCAGTGACATGCAGGGGCGTATCAAAGATGGCATAGTACTTGTTAACGGGAGCACTGTGAAACCGAACTACAGGGTAAAGGTGGATGATATGGTGACGGTGGACGAGCGGGAGCTTGTCGAAAGCGACATCGTCCCTGAAGACCTCGGTCTTGATATCGTCTATGAAGATGATCATGTGGCCGTAGTGTACAAGCCGCGCGGCATGGTGGTGCATCCCGCCGCCGGACACACTTCCGGCACGCTTGTCAACGGCCTGATGCACCAGCTGGACAACCTGTCCGGCATCAACGGTGAACTAAGACCGGGCATTGTGCACCGGATAGACAAGGATACGAGCGGGCTGCTCATGGTCGCAAAAGACGATGTGACACACCGGGCACTTGTCGATCAGCTTGTGGATAAATCGGTGACGCGCAGATATACTGCGCTGGTCCATGGCGTGATTCCCCATGACAAGGGGACAATCGAGGCACCGATCGGCAGAAATCCGAAAGAGCGCCAGGCAATGGCCGTAGTGGACGATGGCAAGGAGGCGGTGACCCATTTTAACGTCATCGACCGCTTCGATGATTTCACTCTGGTGGAATGCATACTCGAGACCGGCCGCACCCATCAGATCCGTGTCCACATGAAATATATCGGATATCCCCTTGCCGGGGACCCGAAGTACGGACAGCGGAAAACGCTTGATACAGGTGGGCAGATGCTTCATGCCGGCACCATCGGTTTCATCCATCCCGCCACGGATGAGTACATGGAATTTACATCGCCGCTGCCGGATGAATTCGAGGATATCATTTCCGGTCTTGAACACAAATCCTGATAAATCCTTGACTTTGGAATTCGTTAGGCATAGACTGTTATAGAAAAGTAAATAGAAAATGTCTTTAAATGGAGTCCCGTGAGGCTCCAAAGGCATGATATGGACGGATGCAGGCGGCCCGCGGCCGGACTGCAGGTTTTTTGGATACGTGTATACTCATGTCTTTGGACATGAGTATTTTTTTATTACAAAAAATCGGATAGGAGACAAGAGAAATGAAAAAGAGGACGATTCTGGATGAAGCACAGATCACAAGATCGCTGACGCGCATATCCCATGAGATACTGGAGCGGAATAAAGGGACAGAGGGGCTCGTATTCCTCGGGGTCAAAACGAGAGGAGAGTTCCTGGCCGACCGGCTTCAGAAGAAAGTCGAGGAGATAGACGGCGTCACGATTCCGACAGGCACACTGGATATTACAGCCTACCGGGATGACAAGGAGCCTGATACCGATGCACTGGAGGATGCGATGGACATCGATGTCCTGCTTGACGGCAGACATGTGATCATCGTCGATGACGTGCTCTATACAGGCCGCACCATCAGGGCGGCGATGGATGCGATACTGAACCAGGTGCGGCCATCGAAAATATCCCTTGCAGTCCTGATCGACCGCGGCCACAGGGAGCTGCCGATCCGGGCGGATTATGCCGGGAAGAATATTCCGACGGCACGCGACGAAAAGATAAGCGTCAATCTGGAAGAATACGATGATGTGAACGAAGTGGTCATCAGCGAATAACGGGGGGTCCTGTATGGAAGAGAAAGTGGAAAATGAAGAAATGTATGATAGGACGATTGAACCCGTCCTCGACGTCGGAGAGCGGCCCAAAGCCAGCCAGTGGCTGCTCCTGAGCTCACAGCATCTGTTTGCCATGTTCGGTGCGACAGTGCTCGTGCCGTTTCTGACCGGGCTGCCTGTCTCAGCTGCACTCATTGCGAGCGGTGTCGGCACGCTGCTCTACATAATGATCACGAAAGGGCAGATTCCTGCCTACCTGGGTTCAAGCTTTGCGTTCATCCTGCCGATTACGATTGCGCTCGGCGCGAACAGTCTCGGTGAAGTACTTACGGCATTGTTTGCGAGCGGAGTGCTGTATGTCCTCATCGGTCTTGTTATCAAAATGTTCGGTGTCAGATGGCTGATGCATCTGCTGCCGCCGGTGGTCGTCGGCCCAGTCATTATGGTCATCGGCCTCGGTCTTGCTCCCGTGGCTGTGGATATGGCGATGTATACGGATTCCGGCAACCAGGAAGGCTACAGCATGACCTATATATTCGTCGCTTTCGTCACGCTCACCATCACGATACTCGCAAGCGTTTTCCTGCGCGGTGTCCTCGGTCTGATACCGATACTGATCGGAATCATCGGCGGGTACATCACAGCAGTGGCCGTGGGCATAGTGGACTTTAAGCAGATAATGGAAACCGGCTGGTTCCATCTGCCGGATGTATACATGCCGTTTGCTTCATATGAGCCCTCAGTCAACCCCGGTCTTCTCGCAGTCATGCTGCCGATCGTCTTTGTAACGGTCAGTGAGCATATCGGCCATCAGGTTGTCATCAACAAAGTTGTCGGCAGGAATTTCTTCAAGAATCCGGGGCTGCACCGCTCACTGATCGGTGATGGTGTGGCGACGATGTTCGCAGGCATAATCGGCGGACCGCCGACAACGACTTACGGGGAAAACATCGGGGTGCTGGCAATAACGAGGATATTCAGTGTCTGGGTCATCGGCGGGGCTGCTGTCCTTGCAATCGTACTCGGTTTTGTCGGCAAGTTCACCGCTGTCGTACAGAGCATACCGTCGCCGGTGATGGGCGGTGTTTCCATACTGCTGTTCGGCATCATCGCAGCAAGCGGACTCAGAATGCTGATCGATGCACAGATCGACCTTGATTCCAAACGGAATCTGAGCATCGTATCCGTCATATTGGTCATCGGCATAGGAAAGGCACATCTCGATTTCACGATTGGTGACATCCCCTTCAATCTTGAAGGGATGGCGCTTGCAGCACTCGCAGGTATCATACTGAATGCAATTCTGCCAGACGACAAGGAGGAACCGGTAACCCATGGATAATCTGTTTTCGATGGAACATCTGGATGAGGAGGGGGTCATGCGCCTCATCCGAAGGGCACTTGAAATGAAATCCGGCAATTATAAGCCTTATCAGAAACCGAAATACATCGCAAATCTTTTCTTTGAAGATTCGACGCGGACAAAGACGAGTTTCGAGATGGCCGAACTGAAGATGAATGTCACATCGATTCCCTTCGATGTGAACTACAGTTCGGTTTCAAAAGGGGAGACGCTCTACGACACATGCAAGACGCTCGAATCACTCGGTGCGGACGCACTGGTCATCCGCCACTCTGAAACAGAGTATTACGGACAGCTTACGGGTCTCGGCATCCCAGTGATAAATGCCGGTGACGGCAGCGGGTCCCATCCGACACAGTCGCTGCTCGACCTGATGACGATATATGAACGGTTCGGCACTTTCCGCGGTCTCAATATCGTCATCGCGGGGGACATCGTCCACAGCCGGGTTGCCCACAGCAACCAGCAGGCGCTCGAGCGGCTCGGGGCGGATGTCCGGTTCGCAGCACCGCCCGAGTGGGTCGACCATGACGCGGGGGCACCATACACGGAACTTGATGAAGCGGTCGGAAATGCGGACGTCATCATGCTGCTCCGGGTACAGCACGAGCGGCATGATGTCGCAGCGAAGTTTACCAAGGAGGACTATAACCGGGAGTATGGCATGAACCTCACGCGGTACGGCCGCATGAAGGAAGGCGCAATCATCATGCATCCCGCCCCGGTCAACCGGGGAGTGGAGATATCGGAAGAACTTGTTGAAAGCGAAAGATCGGTCATTTTTGAACAGATGAAGAATGGTGTTTTTGCACGTATGAGTGTACTACAGGAAATTCTGGGGAGTGTTGAATAAATGAGTCTGCTTTTGAAAAATGGAATGATACTGGAACAAGGCGAAAAAGTGAGAAAAGATATACTTATCGAAAACGGCATGATTGCCCGCATGGATGAAAGGATTGGAACGGAGGCAGAAGAGACACTCGACCTTGGAGGTAAACTTGTCACTCCGGGACTCGTGGATGTCCACGTCCATCTCCGTGAGCCGGGCGGCGAACACAAGGAAACGATAGAGACGGGGACACTTGCTGCAGCAAGGGGCGGATTCACCGCCGTGTGCCCGATGCCGAACACACGGCCTGTACCGGATACTGTGGAAACGATGCACAGGATCAAGCAGCGGATCAGGGAGACGGCACACGTCAAAGTGCTGCCCTATGCCTCGATCACCACACGCCAGCTCGGCCGTGAACTGGTAGATTTTGAAGGACTCAGGGAAGCGGGTGCATTCGCATTCACCGACGACGGTGTCGGTGTACAGAATGCGGATATGATGCTCCAGGCAATGTATAAAGGTGCAGAAACAGGCATGCCGATCGTCGCCCACACCGAAGAGAACACGCTGATACACGGTGGCAGCATACATGAGGGGAAAACAAGTGAGAAACTTGGTATACAGGGCATTCCGGCAGTGACTGAATCCGTCCATATCGCACGGGACGTACTGCTCGCAGAAGAGGCGGGCTGCCACTATCACGTGTGTCATGTGAGTACAAAGGAAAGTGTGCGCATAATCCGGGACGCGAAGCGGGCGGGCATCAATGTGACAGCGGAAGTCACACCGCACCATCTTGTCCTGGACGATACGGACATTGTTGACAAAGACCCGAACTTCAAGATGAATCCACCGCTCAGGGCGCCGGAAGACCGCAAGGCTCTCATCGAAGGGCTGCTTGACGGCACAATCGACTGCATCGCGACAGACCATGCACCGCATGCCGAAGATGAGAAGGCGGTGGGCATAGAAACGGCGCCGTTCGGCATCACAGGCAGTGAAAATGCCTTCCAGCTCCTTTATACGAAACTTGTAAAAACCGGGGTGTTTACACTGGGACAGCTGGTGGACTGGCTGACAGTCAGGCCGTCTGAAGTTTTCGGTCTCGGCATGGGTGTCCTCGCAGAGGGCCGGGCTGCGGATATTACTGTAATCGATCTTGAGAAGCAGTACGTTCTGGACAAAAATGAATTCTACAGCAAGGCGAGGAATACGCCATTTCACGGAGAACAGCTCGAAGCGGACATCTACATGACAATTGTCGACGGAAACGTGGCATACAAGGAGGAAAAATAATGCTTACAGAGAAAAGATATCTGGTACTTGAAGACGGTACCGTTTATGAAGGATACAGATTCGGAAGCGATCGCACTGCAGAAGGTGAACTGGTGTTCAATACGGCCATGACAGGTGCACAGGAAATCATTACAGACCTGTCGTATACCGACCAGATCATAACATTCAGCTACCCGCTGATCGGCAACACAGGAGTGAACACCGAGGATAGTGAAACGCTTGTCCCTTCGGCAAGAGGAGTTGTCGTAAGGGAAGCGTGCAGTGAGCCTTCGAATTTCCGTGCGTCTGAATCACTGGATTCTTTTCTCAGAAGGCACAACATCCCGGGAATCAGCGGTGTGGATACGAGGAGTATCACGAGGAAGATCAGGAATAAGGGGGTCATGAAAGCTGTCATGACCGATGAGGAAAACCATGAGGAACTGGTCGAACTGCTTCAGAATTCAAGCTTCAGGACGGATCAGGTGAAGCGCGTCTCCACCAGAGCGCCGTACATTTCAAGCGGTCCGGGTAAACGCGTGATACTCATCGACTACGGAAAAAAAGAGAATATCGTAAGATCTCTAAATACATTTGGATGTGACGTCACAGTCGTTCCGCATGACACCACAGCGGAGGATATTCTGAGAATGAAGCCTGATGGTGTAATGCTGTCAAACGGCCCGGGCAACCCGGAAGATGTGGGGTCAGGCATCAGGACAGTGAAAAATCTCATCGGCAGGGTGCCTTTATTCGGCATATGCCTCGGTCATCAGCTCATCGGGCTTGCGTGCGGCGCGAAGACCTTCAAGATGAAATTCGGGCACAGGGGCAGCAACCAGCCGGTCATCAATCATAGAACGGGCAGAGTCGAGATCACTTCACAGAACCATGGCTTCGCAATCGATGCCGACTCGCTGCAGAGCACCGGCCTTGAAATCACGCACACTGCACTGAACGACAGGACAGTCGAAGGTATCAGACATGTGAAGCATCCGGTATTCTCAGTCCAGCACCACCCGGAAGCATCTGCAGGACCACATGATTCAGAATATCTTTTCGGAGAATTCGTAAAAATGATGGAAACAAAGAAGGAGGCTAATAATGCCTAAACGTACAGACATCCAAACGATCATGGTAATAGGCAGCGGTCCGATCATCATCGGTCAGGCAGCAGAATTCGACTACGCAGGCACACAGGCCTGTCTCGCGCTCAGGGAAGAGGGCTACCGCGTCATTCTCGTAAACTCGAACCCTGCGACGATCATGACGGATAAGGAGATTGCCGATGTGGTCTACATAGAACCTCTGACGACGGATTTCCTATCCCGGATCATCCGCAAGGAACAGCCGGATGCCCTCCTGCCGACGCTCGGCGGTCAGGTAGGCCTGAACATGGCTGTTGAACTTGACAGGCTCGGCGTTCTCGAAGAGAACAGTGTCGAACTGCTCGGGACGAAACTTGATTCCATCAAACAGGCGGAGGACCGCGATCTGTTCAGGACACTCATGAATCAGATGGAGATCCCGGTGCCGGAATCGGATATTATCAACACGATAGAGCAGGCTTATGACTTTGCAGGGAAGGTGGGCTATCCGTTCATCGTCCGTCCGGCATTCACGATGGGCGGCACAGGCGGGGGCATATGCTACAACGAAGATGACCTCAAGGAAATCGTTGCAAACGGATTGAAATATTCGCCGGTCAGCCAATGCCTGGTCGAAAAGTCCATAGCCGGCTTCAAGGAAATAGAATATGAGGTGATGAGGGATTCGAATGATAACGCCATCGTCGTATGTAACATGGAAAACATCGACCCTGTCGGTATCCATACCGGCGACTCCATCGTCGTTGCCCCGACGCAGACGCTGACTGATAAGGAAAATCAGATGCTGCGCGATGTATCACTGGATGTCATCCGCGAGCTCGGCATCGAAGGCGGCTGTAACGTGCAGCTCGCACTCGACCCGCATTCATTCGACTACTATATAATCGAAGTGAACCCGAGAGTCTCGAGATCATCCGCGCTGGCATCGAAGGCGACGGGCTATCCGATCGCAAAGCTTGCCGCCAAGATCGCAGTTGGACTGACGCTGGATGAGATGATCAATCCGGTGACGGAAACGAGCTATGCCGCCTTTGAACCGTCAATCGACTATGTGGTATCGAAAATCCCGCGCTTCCCGTTCGACAAGTTTGCCAAAGGCGAACGAAAACTCGGGACACAGATGAAGGCGACCGGTGAAGTAATGGCCATCGGCCGTACTTATGAGGAGTCACTCTTAAAGGCGATCCGTTCCCTTGAATACGGAGTGCATCATCTCGGTCTGCCGAACGGGGACGAGTTTGAACTGGACTATATCATACGCATGATAGAGGCGCAGAGTGACGAAAGGCTGTTCTATATCGGCGAGGCTCTGAGGCGCGGGGTTTTCATGGAGGAAATACATGAATGGACCAGAATCGACATGTTCTTTTTGAGGAAGTTCCAGCATATCATTGATATTGAACATGAACTGAAAGAGAATAACGGCTCGGTACCTCATCTGAAATGGGCGAAGGAGTACGGATTCAGCGACAGGGTCATCGCGCACCGCTGGAGCATTGAAAAATCGGAAGTGTTCAGTATGCGCAGGAAGAACGGCATAATGCCTGTCTATAAGATGGTGGATACATGCGCTGCGGAATTTGAATCGGCTACTCCATATTTCTACGGTACGTATGAGTTGGAAAATGAATCCGTGAGAAGTGACAGGAAAAAGATCCTGGTGCTCGGCAGCGGGCCGATCCGCATTGGACAGGGAGTGGAGTTCGACTATGCGACAGTCCATGCCGTATGGGCCATACAGGAAGCGGGATACGAGGCGATCATCGTCAACAACAATCCAGAAACCGTATCGACGGACTTTTCAATCTCCGACAAACTTTATTTCGAACCCCTGACGCATGAAGATGTGATGAACATCATCGAACATGAACAGCCTGAAGGCGTGGTTGTCCAGTTTGGCGGCCAGACGGCGATCAATCTGGCTGATAAGCTGGAGGAGGACGGTGTGAAAATTCTCGGTACGACACTCGATGATCTTGACAGGGCGGAGAACAGGAAACGCTTCGAACAGCTGCTGCATGACATAAATGTCCCACAGCCGCTCGGAAAGACAGCGACCAATGAAGAAGAGGCGCTCGGGAATGCAGAATACATCGGCTATCCGGTACTGGTGCGTCCAAGCTATGTGCTGGGCGGACGTGCAATGGAAATCGTCTATAACGAAGCGGAACTGAAAAACTACATGAGGGATGCCGTCAAGGCTTCTCCGGAACATCCAGTGCTGATCGACCGCTATCTGACGGGCAAGGAGATCGAGGTGGATGCCATTAGTGACGGTGAGAAAGTGATCATTCCGGGCATCATGGAGCATATCGAACGGGCGGGGGTCCACTCCGGCGACTCCATCGCTGTCTATCCGCCGGTCACGCTCTCCGACAGTGAAATCGATACGCTCAGGGAGTATACAGAGAGGCTGGCGCTCGGCTTGAATACGGTTGGGCTGATCAATATACAGTTCGTACTTTCAGATGGCGAAATCTATGTGCTGGAAGTCAACCCGAGAGCGAGCCGTACGGTACCCTTCATGAGCAAGATCACTGAAATACCGATGGCAAACCTTGCAATGAAAGCCATTCTCGGTGTGAAACTCGAAGAAACCGGATTCCAGCCCGGGCTTGCACCGTTCAGGGAAGGCTATCATGTCAAAGCACCTGTGTTCAGTTTCAGCAAGCTGAAAAACGTCGATATTACACTTGGTCCGGAAATGAAATCGACCGGTGAGGTCATGGGTAAAGATATGAGTCTGAACAAGGCGCTCTTCAAGGGTCTTGTCGCAAGCGGACTTGAAGTGAAAGACCACGGTACCGTCCTGTTCACTGTGGCGGACAAAGATAAGGAAGAAGCGGTGGAGCTCGCCCGGAGGCTCTCCCAGTGCGGCTACAGACTGATGGCGACAGAAGGTACCGGCAGGGTTCTGAAGGAACACGGCATTTCATTCATCACAGTGGACAAAGTGGGAGCCGGGCAGACCAGCCTGCTGCGCGCAATACAGAGCGGCAGTGTGCAGATTGTTGTCAACACGATGACAAAAGGCAAGCAGGTGGAACGCGATGGCTTCCGCATCAGGAGGGAATCCGTGGAAAACGGCATACCGTGCCTGACATCCCTCGATACGGCACGGACGCTTGTGGAAGTGATTGAAAGCATGACATTCAATATGGAAAAAATGTAGGTGACGGAATGAAAAGTCTGATGAACATTAAAAGCCAGAACCAGATTGCAGATCACATATATGAAATGGTGCTGGAAGGCCCCATCACTTCCGGCATGAAAACCCCCGGCCAGTTTGTGCATGTACGCGTGGCAGACTCGACCGAGCACGTACTGAGACGGCCGATCTCCATTGCGGACATCGACCATGACAATTCACAGTTTACGATCGTCTACCGCGCTGAAGGCGCGGGGACGGGGAAAATGTCAGAGCTCGGGGCAGGGGATACACTGGATATCCTCTCCCCGCTCGGCAACGGCTATCCGCTTGAGGAAAACAGACATGTTCTGATCATAGGCGGCGGAATCGGTGTACCGCCTTTATATGAACTGTCGAAGCAGCTGAATGCGATGGGAGTCAGAACGACGCATGTGCTCGGCTTCAACTCAAAGAAAGATGTCTTCTACGAAAGCAGATTCAAGTCACTCGGGGAAACCCATGTGGCGACGGCGGACGGCTCATATGGCACCGAAGGGTTCGTCACCGATGTCATCAGGGATCTCAAAGATGATTATGACCTGTTTTACGCATGCGGTCCAAAAGTCATGCTGAAAGTACTGTCGGAAACGTTGGATCTCGACGGATACATCTCGCTCGAGGAACGCATGGGATGCGGTTTCGGCGTATGCTATGCATGCGTGTGCGAAACAACAGATGGTGACTACATCAAACTGTGTACCGAAGGGCCGGTATTCAAAAAAGGGGAGATTGTCCTGTGAACAGTGAAAGACTTAATATCAGCCTGCCCGGGCTCGACCTGAAAAACCCGGTCATGCCGGCGTCCGGCTGCTTCAGTTTCGGAGAGGAATTTTCAAATCTGTATGATCTGTCACGTCTTGGCGCCATCATGATCAAAGCGGCGACACATGAGCCGAGGACCGGCAACCCGACCCCGCGTGTAGCGGAGACTTCAAGCGGCATGCTCAATGCCATCGGGCTTCAGAATCCGGGGGTGGATCATATAATAGAACATGAGCTTGTGTATCTTGAGCAGTTCGACGTGCCCGTCATTGCCAATGTGGCCGGCACTGCAATCGAGGACTACAGGATCGTTGCAGACAGGATTTCCAGGGCCGGCAATGTCAGGGCTCTCGAACTCAATATCTCCTGCCCCAATGTAAAGGAGGGCGGCATCCAGTTCGGCACCGATCCTGAGACGGCACGACGCCTTGTGTCCGCTGTGAAAGAAGTCTCGGATGTGCCGGTATACGTGAAGCTGTCGCCGAATGTAACGGATATCACAGCCATGGCAAAAAGCGTGGCTGATGCTGCGGACGGTCTGACGATGATCAACACACTTGTCGGAATGCGGCTCGGACGTGACGGCAGACCGATCATTTCAAACATTACAGGAGGATTGAGCGGGCCGGCAATAAAACCCGTCAGCCTGAACATGATATATCAGGTGAGGCAGCATCTGCCCGATATTCCCATCATCGGAATGGGCGGCATTGCGGATACTGATGATATACTGGACTACTTTTCCGTCGGAGCGGATGCGGTCGCTATCGGCACGATGAACTTCACCAATCCGTATATATGTCCGGAACTGATCAGTGATCTGGACCGGAGAGTGGAAGAAATGGGACTTGCCCACCTGCATGACATAAAGGGCAGGGCCTATAAGACACTGCAGGGGAGTGATTTTCAGTGAACAGACCAATCATAGCACTTGATTTTGGCACGACGCAGGAAGTGAAATACTTCCTGGAGCGGTTCAGCGAGCCGCTTTTCGTCAAAGTCGGAATGGAACTCTATTTGCAGAACGGGCCGGATATCATCAGGGAAATCAGGGAGATGGGGCATGACATCTTCCTTGACCTGAAGCTTTATGATATTCCGAATACGGTCGCAAAAGCCATGGCCGGGCTCGCAAAGCTTGATGTACGGATGACGAATGTGCACGCCCAGGGCGGCACCGTAATGATGCAGCGCGCACTTGAAGCATTCAAAACGGGCAACCCGGATGGTATGCTGATTGCGGTCACACAGCTGACCTCGATGGGTGAAGACAATGTGAAAGATGAGCAGAAGTCTGTCCTCACGCTGGAAGACAGTGTGAAAAACTATGCCGGACTTGCACGTGCGGCAGGCCTTGACGGTGTCGTTTCGTCACCGCTTGAAGCAGAAATGATCCATGCGCACTGCGGCGGGGATTTCCTGACGGTCACACCCGGCATCAGACTGCAGCAGGACGCGAAGGATGACCAGGTCCGTATCGTCACACCGGCCGCTGCAAACAGGCTCGGCACCGACTACATCGTGGTCGGCCGGTCGATTACACAGGCAAAGGATCCTGTTGAGAAATACAGGATGATAAAAGAAATGTGGGAAAGCGGGGACGAATTGTCATGAAGGAAAGAATAGCGGAAATACTTCTGGATATAAATGCGGTGGAGCTCAGGCCGGATGATCCATTCACATGGTCTAGCGGAATCGTTTCGCCGATATATTGCGACAACAGGAAAGTCATCGGTGATGTTCATGCCCGCTCAGAGATTGCGGATGCATTTACAGAACTGATCCGGGAACATGCACCGGAGGTGGAAGTGATTGCAGGCACTTCCACTGCAGGCATACCACACGCTGCCTATATCAGCGAGCGCATGAATCTGCCGATGTGCTATGTACGCGGCTCCAGGAAAAAACACGGCAAAGGCAACCAGATAGAAGGTGCCGATGTGTCCGGCAGGAAAGTGGTCGTCATCGAAGACCTGATTTCAACGGGCGGTTCCAGCCTGGAGGCAGTCTCGGCACTTAAGGAGAACGGTGCTGAGTTGATGGGTGTATTCGCGATCTTCACCTATGGCATCAAAAAAGCGGACGATGCGTTTGAAGCCGCAGGAGCAGCCTTTCATACATTGAGCGGCCTCGATGCACTTCTTGATGTCAGCACGAAAAAAGGGACATTGGATGAAACGAAGAAGCAGACTGTCATCGATTTCAAGAACAGACTGTAAATGAAAAAGCGGCTCAGAAAAAGTATTTAAAAGTGATATATAAGATAAAACCCGTACGTCAGTTTTCCCGGAGCATCTGACGTACGGGTGATTTTTCTATAGATATTTTTGTTTAAATATCTTTTGGGGATATAGATATCCTAAACACCGAAGATCATATCATTGATGATCTTGGCTTCCTGTTCGATCTGTGTGCTGTCAAGTGATACATAGAGCTTTATTTTGGGTTCAGTACCCGAAGGTCTGAGTGCAATCCAGCCGTCTTTGAAATGGAGTTTGATTACATTGGCTTCGGGCGTGTCGATATCTTGACTGTTGCCGGCGCTGTCGATCCGCCTGCCGAGGAGGAAATCTTCGGTCAGAATGACTTCCCGTCTGCCGATCTCTTTCGGCGTGTTCCTTCTGAACTGGCTCATGATCTCATCGATGTTTTCACGGCCTTCTGTACCTTCGAATGTATGGCTGTACAGGACTTCCATGATCCGTCCGTGTGCATCGTATATATCCTCCAGCTGATCGACGAGCGTCCGCCCCTCATTTTTAAGCCCGGCTGCCATGGATATGATGTACGGCACCACCTGGACGGCATCCTTATCCCTGACGAATGGTTCGAGCAGATAGCCGTAGCTCTCCTCAAACCCGAGCACGAATTGCTTATCCTCCTCATTTTCCAAAGACTTTATCTGTTCGCCGATATATTTGAAGCCGGTCAGCACTTCGATCATTTCTCCGCCGGCAGCTTCTGTGATTTTACGGCCAAGATCACTTGTCACGATGGATTTTATGGCTACAGGTGTTTTCCCCCTTTTTTCCTTCATGCGCTGATCCAGCAATAAAATTCCCAGCTGATTGCCGTTTAAGTGTACATAGCTGTCTTCATGCCTGACAATCACGCCCATCCTGTCTGCATCAGGATCTGTGGCAATCAGCAGATCTGCCCCCGTCTCACGTCCCAGCACCTTCGAGTATTCGAATGCCTCCGGGCTTTCAGGGTTCGGAGAAGCTGTGGTCGGGAAGTCACCGTCGGGCACACACTGTTCAGTCACAAGCGAGTAGTTATTAAAACCGAGAGACTCGAGCAGTTCCGGGACGACGGGCACGCTTGTGCCATGCAGGCTGGAGAACACGATGGAAAGTTCCGATTCAGGGATGATACCGATGAAATCAGTGACATGCTTTTTGTAACTCTTTTCCATTTCATCTGATACATACTGGATGATTCCTTCCTCGAGACCTTCTTTGAACGGTTTGCTTTTGATTGAGAACACATCTTCGACCGCGTTGATCTTTTCACTGAGGGCGGCAGCCGGCGCATCAATCAGCTGTGCGCCGTCCGGTCCGTATACCTTGATGCCGTTGTACTCGGGCGGATTATGGCTTGCCGTGATCATTACCCCGATGGAAGCCCCGTAGCCACGTACGAAAAATGAAAGCTCGGGTGTCGAAGTGTACTGCTTTGTCACTTTGACAGAAATACCATTGTGCGCAAGGACCGCAGCCATTGTCTGTGAAAATTCGGCAGAGAAATGTCTTGTGTCATAGCCGATCACAACAACCGGATCAGATTCATCCTTCAATGAATGCGCGAGACCGAGGGCGACCTTTTCGACAGTATAGCGGTTCAGGCGGTTTGGACCGAGCCCGATTTTCCCTCTGATGCCTGCAGTTCCGAACGACAGGGTGGCGGCAAATGCATCATCTTTATCATCTGTATCCAATGCCTCATATCTTTTCGGGTCTATGAAACTTCCGTTTATGTGGTCTTCCCATTGTTTTCTATCCATTCAATCCACGCTCCTCAATATTTATATATTCACTGCCTGATTTTACAAGGATGACAACTTCGTAACCTTTCATATAAAAATTATTTCTATAGACGGCTTTATCCGTATTCCGCTGATTGGAAATCCTGACTGCGAATGCTTCATCGCTTTCAAAGGAAAGTTCCGCAGATGCCTCCGTCGGGTTGATCAGAATCATAAAATCACTGTCGCCGTATCTGATTCTGACACCGAATACCTGAGGCATGCGTTCGAATGAAAGGAGGGTCACCGCTTTTTCCACCGTCTCTCGGTCTTTCAGCCTGAACACCGGTTCAGTCTTCCTGAATGCAATGAGGGACTTTACAAATTCAATATTATCCTGGTATTTGGCACGGCGGTTCCAGTCCATCCTGTTCAGCATGTCGCTCAGGTTGTAAGTATTGCCGTGACCGAATTTGGTCCGGAAGAATTCCTGCCCGGCATGCAGAAAAGGGGTGCCAAATGACAGAAGCACGAGCGCCGTGGCAAGCTGATGCTGGCTTTCAAGCACATACTGACGTTTACCGGAGGAATACCTCAGACGATCATACAGTGTATGGTTGTCATGGACCTCAACGTAATTGATGCTCATGTCTGCAGAAAATTCTTTGAAAGAACCGGTGAACATTTTGCGGATTTCATCCAGACCGGCCCCTTCACCATTTACATACCCTCTTGCACTCAGATCAAAATTATTGCCTTTGACTGCATCCCTGAAACGATCATTGAAGAAATGTATGGACTTGAGGCGGTCTCCGGCGGCGGGCAGTGTCTTTTTTGATTGATCCAGCGCGGTCGGAAGATCCCAGCCTTCACCGAGCAGAAATATTTCACGGTCCTGATTTTTGGCAATTTCTGCGACACCCTGCATCGTTTCTACATCGATTGCGCCCATCAGATCGAACCTGAAGCCATCCACCCGGTAATGATCGAGCCAGAACGAGATGGTATCGTGGATGAACCGTCTTGCCATCAGCTTTTCAGAAGCGAAATCATTTCCCACCCCTGTACCGTTTGACAGGGAAAGGTCAGCATTATGCCTGAAATAGTAGCCGGGAACGAGCTTTTCAAAACTGGAATCCCCGACATCGTAAACGTGGTTGAGTACTACGTCAAGGATGACTTTCATGCCGTTTTCATGCACAGCCTTCACCAGTTCCTTTAATTCGAGCACCCGAATCAGCGGATTGTTTGGGTCTGTGGCGTAGCTGCCTTCGGGTACCATGAAAAACTTCGGGTCGTATCCCCAGTTATAGCTTTTTGAAGCATTCAGTTCATCGACGGTAAGAAAGTCGTTTACAGGCATAAACTCGATATGGGTGACGCCGAGCTCCTTCAAATAGTTGAGACCGCTCGAAAGCCCATGTTTTGTAAAGGCATATTCAGCCATGCCGGAATACTTTCCCCGATATTCTTTTTTAACACCGCTGTTCGGGTGGGTTGTCATATCCCGTATGTGTATTTCGTAGATGATGGCCTCCTCATTCCGGATTTCGGGAACGGGATGTTCTCCGAAACCGGGGTCAACCCGCTCGAAATCAATCACCATGGCCTCACGGGAGTTCGCTGACACGCCTTTCACATAGGGGTCGATGACGAAATGCGTCACATCGTTATGATGGACTTTATAGTGGTAGTGATGCCCGTGGCAGTCTGAATGGATTGTGATTTCGAAATAGCCGCCTTTCTTATCCATTTCCCACGGTTCGTGCTCGAGCAGCAGCCGGCAGCTGACTGCCGTCGGTGCAAACACCCTGAACACCGTATGCGTTCTCGCGTAAGTGGCGCCCATTTCTACATCGGTCGAATACTTCATATCGAAATCGATGGAATGTATATACGTTCCATTGAGCAGCGGATACATTCTCCCGTCATGTTCAATATATGCATATGCATCGAGATTGATATCTTTTTTAAATTTAATGCGGATATATCCAGCTGAAACCGATGCACTTTCTTTTTCAACAATGGTTTCATTCTGAATCAGGTTCATGTCTTCATGATTCAATTCATGACCGTCAAAAGGTCTGACCGTAATTTCATCAGATGAGTCAAGGTAGGCTCTGAGCATAGTTCCCTCCATGTTCCTTTTCAGGCAGAATATTGTTAAGCGAAATGATAAAAAGTATTAATTTTTTGAAAATTTTGATAGAATTATATTAACCTGGATATTTTCCTTCTGAACAGTTGTATATTTATAAAGAAGGGGATAACTACATTATAACCGAAAGAGGTGGATTTTTTGAGCAAAGATGACTTTGATGTGGACAAATATCTTTTCCATCAGGGAAGTCATTACAATGCCTATGAATTTCTGGGTGCCCATCCTGATACAAATGGAAGAATACGTTTCATTACATGGGCGCCGAAAGCGGATCACGTACAGCTCGCGTGTGACCTGAATGATTATACAGGCAGGGGGATGGACTTTGAACGGCTGGGAGAAAACGGCCTGTGGATTTTCAGAAGCGGGGAATTGTCCGTCGGTGATACTTATAAATACAGAATCCATTTTGACGGGACTTCCCATCTCAAGTCAGACCCCTACGGCCGTTATCATGAAAAGCGTCCGGCTACCGCAAGCATCATCTATGCGGATGAATTTGAATTTACAGATGATGACTGGCTGCAACGGCGCAGAAGCTCGAATATATACCGGTCGCCGATAAACATATATGAAATGCATCTGGGAACGTGGATGAAACACCCTGTCAGCGACACAGAGGGGCTTACAGACGATGAACTGACCGACCTTGCCAGTTATTCCTACAGGGAAGCAGCAGAGGTGCTGATCCCCTACCTCAGGGAGATGGAGTACACCCATGTTGAATTTCTTCCGCTTACAGAACACCCCTTTGATCTCTCGTGGGGATACCAGGTGACGGGATACTTCTCTGCGACAAGCCGCTACGGGGATCCGGGGGGGCTGAAATTCCTGATCAATGAACTGCACAGGGCGGAGATCGGCGTGATCGTGGATTATGTTCCAGCCCATTTTTGCAGGGATGACCATGGTCTGCGCCTGTTTGACGGAACGCCGACCTATGAACATCCCGATCCGCACATTGCGGATAAAAGGCAGTGGGGCACGCTGACATTCGACTACGGGCGCCCGGAGATCCAGTCATTCCTCATATCGGCAGCGATGTTCTGGTTCAGGGAATTCCATGTGGACGGACTCCGCATAGATGCGGTACACAGCATGATCGATCTGAACTTTGAAAACCATGAACCACACGAGAAGATCTACAACAGTGACGGTACGGACGTGAACAAAGCAGGTGTGGGTTTCCTGAAAAAGCTCAATACGGCAGTTTTCGACTACGATGAATCACTGCTCATGATGGCGGAGGATTCCTCGGATACACCGATGGTGACCTTTCCTGTTGATGCCGGCGGTCTCGGTTTCAACTTCAAATGGGACCTTGGCTGGATGCATGACAGGCTTTCCTATATGGACAAGGACTTCAGCCACAGGGACTACTTCCACAACCGTATGACATTCTCACTTGCCTATAAATACAATGAAAACTATGTACTGCCACTGTCACATGATGAAGTGGTCCACGGGAAAAAATCCATTGTCGGAAAGATGTACGGCGACCAGTGGCAGCAGTTTGCCCAGGCACGCCTCCTGTACGGCAGCCAGATGTCGGAGCCGGACAAGCAGCTTTTATTCATGGGACAGGAAATCGGCATGTATCATGAATGGAAAGACAAAGAGCAGGTCGACTGGCATCTGCTGGACTATCCCTATCACCGGACACTGAAAAAGTATGTACAGTCCATGAACCGGCTCTACAGGGATAATCCCGAATTCTACAGGGCGGATTATGATCCGGAGGGCTTCAGATGGCTCGTCGTCGATGACAGGGAGCATTCTGTCTTCAGCTATACAAGACGGGCGGGGACAGCATTCAAAGTCTGCATCCTGAACTACAGGCCGGATGTCTACCATGATTTTAAGATTCCTGTGCCGTCTCCGGGGACGTACAGGGAAATATTCAACAGTGTCAGCATAGGATTTTCCGGTACCGGTGTAACCAATCCCGGCCGCCATTTCAGCTTCGATGAACATCACATCAGGGAAAGCCAGCATATAAGGGTGACGGTGGCACCCCTGGCATTCCAGGTGTTTGAAATAGAAAAAAATTCAGATGGGGGTATTTAATATGACGTCCAAAGTTGTAGCGATGCTTTTGGCCGGGGGTAAGGGAACGAGGCTTGGGGAATTGACGAAAGGCCTTGCAAAACCGGCGGTCCCGTTCGGCGGAAAGTACAGGATCATCGACTTTACGATGAGCAATCTGGCCAACTCTGATATTTCGACGGTTGGCGTGGTGGTCCAGTACTCCCCGCTCATACTCAATAAACACATCGGTATCGGCAAGCCGTGGGGCCTGGAGAGGCAGACCGGCGGTGTCAGTGTGCTTGCTCCCTTCTCTGACAGGGACGGCGGTTCATGGTTTTCCGGGACAGCGGATGCAATCGTCAAAAATTTGAATTATGTCGAACAGTTTGAACCGGATGAGCTGCTGATCCTGAGCGGTGACCATGTGTATCAGATGGATTATACGGAAATGCTCGACTTCCACAGGGCAAAGGAGGCGGATGCGACAATCTCCGTCATTGAAGTACCGATGGAGGAAGCGAACCGTTTTGGCATTCTGAATACCAATGAAGACCTCAGCATATACGAATTTGATGAGAAGCCCGAACATCCGAAAAACAATCTTGCCTCGATGGGAATCTATATTTTCAAATGGGATGTCATAAGGCCGTATCTGCTCGAGGATGAAAAGGATGAATCGAGCGATCATGATTTCGGCAAGGACCTCATTCCGAAACTGCTTGCTGATGAGAGGCGTTTATTTGCGTACAGGTTCAAGGGTTACTGGAAGGATGTTGGAACTGTCGCCAGCTACTGGGAAGCGAACATGGATCTCCTTAAAGAGGATTTCCAGACGCTGCTGATGTCCAAAACATGGGCGACATATCCGAATGAAGAGAACAGACCGCCTGAGTATATAGGAGAGACTGCTGAGATTACCAATTCGCTGATTTCCTCCGGTTCGTTCATAGAGGGCCGGATCGAAGATTCAGTCCTGTTCATAGGTGTGGTGACAGAAGAGGGTGCGGTAGTGGAATCATCGATCATACTGCCTGATGCCGTGATCGGGAAGAACGTCATACTGGAGCGCGTTATCGTGACCACCGGTCTCAAAATACCGGATGGGACGGTTGTGCGGGCGGACAGCGATGAGCCCGTTGTATTGAGTGCAGGCACTTTGGGAGACTATTTGCATAAGGGAGGCGAAAGAAATGAATAGAGATGTCCTTGGACTGGTGAATCTTCAGGCGGAGCAGGGTGATCTGGATGAACTGACATATTTCAGAAGCGGGGGGTCTGTGCCGTTCATGGGAAGGTACCGGCTGATCGATTTTGCACTGACGAACATGTCCCACTCGGGTATAAAGACTGTCGGTGTATTCGCAGGCAATAAATTCAGGTCGCTGCTCGACCATCTGAACCGCAAGGAGGATTTCGGTTTCGAAGGCAGGAATTCAAGGATATTCATTCTGCCGCCGGACTGGAACGATCCTTCCGATATTTCGGAAGGGGACCTGAAGCACTTCCATAATCATTGGGATCTGTTTGGCCGTTTCGAAGGCGATCATGTCATGGTTTCAGGCTCGCAGTTCATTACGAATGCCAATTGCAATGACGCAATCCGGTATCACAAGGAGCAGGATAATGATATCACTTTCGTCTCAGAAAGGCGGCCGCAGGATAATATACCGGGCGCACCAATGCTGAAACTGCTGACAGAAGGGGACAGACTTACCGGTTTTAACAATGACAGGGATAACAACCACATCTACACAGACATGTTCATCATCAAAAAGCAGGTCCTGCTTGACATAGTCCGATACTGCATCGACAACTACAAGCCGAACCTGTTCCACAACGGCATCCGTGAGCAGCTGGACCGGTTCCAAACAGGCTATTTTGACATTGAAGGGTCAACCTATTATTTCCATACTGTCCAGGCGTACTTCAAAAACAGCATGTCGCTGCTCGGCAAGGAGAGGTACCGTGATTTCTTCCATGGTGAAAACTTTGTGAAAACGAAGGTCAGTACGAATCCGCCGGCTCTGTACAAGAAGGGAAGTGATGTGAAATCTTCAATTGTTGCAAACGGGGTAATGATCGAAGGGACGGTGGAGTCCTCGGTCATTTCCAGAAATGCCACGATTGAAGAGGGGGCTACCGTCAAAAACTCAGTGGTTTTTGCGAATTGTACAATCGGCCGGGGCGCCTATCTGGAAAATGTGATACTGGATAAAGATGTCACTATTGCAGAAGACCGTAAACTCGTCGGTTCTGAAGATAAACCGTACATTGTTGCGAAGCGGTCCACGATTTAAAAGAGGGAGGCGGTCGTTACATGAAACGTGTGCTTTTTGCAGCGAGTGAGTGCACTCCGTTTATAAAATCCGGGGGGCTGGCGGATGTCGCCGGCAGTCTGCCCCAGGCGCTGGCAGGGCAGGGGATGGAAGTTTCTGTCATACTGCCGCTCTATAAGGAGATAATAGAGTCAGGTTACCGCCCCGATATGGAGGAAATCATTATCTTCAATACTCCCGTGGGCTGGCGCAACCAGTATACACGCATCCTGAAGCTTAATGACCGGGGCGTCGACTACTTTTTTGTCGACAATGAGTATTATTTCAATCGTGACGGCCTGTACGGCTATGTCGATGACGGGGAACGCTTCATCTTTTTCTCCAATGCAATCATAGAGTTCATGTACCGTACCAAAGAGCGTTTCGATGTGCTTCACTGCCATGATTGGCAGACTGGTGCCGCAGTAGCGATCGGCAGTATAAAACGCCCGCATCCCGGCATGAAGACAGTCTATACAATCCATAACATAAAATACCAGGGGTGGTTCGAGCATTCCGGGTTTGGGGAAATGCTGAATCTCGGCATGGAACATTTTGCAGGTTTTGAGTGGCATGGGATGATGAACATGATGAAGGCGGCGATCTATCATGCGGACATCATAACGACGGTTTCCAATACTTATGCAGGTGAAATCCTCACCCCATTTTTCGGAGAGGGGCTGGAATCGGTGCTTACCGGCAGGCGGGACGATCTCTACGGTATCGTCAATGGTCTGGATATCCTGGATTATGATCCACTCGCGGACCCTGCCATCGTCTCCCGTTTCAAATCTTCACGCGCCGCCAAACTGGTGAATAAGACTGCCATGCAGGAGGCACTTGGATTCGAAGTGGATGAACATATACCAATGTACGGCATTGTCACACGGCTTGTAGCCCAGAAAGGGCTGGATCTCATCAGGCACATCATGCATGAATTTCTCGAATCCGACATTCAGTTAGTCGTTCTTGGGTCCGGTGACGCTGAATATGAGGGGTATTTCAGGTCGCTTGAAGAGCATTTCGCCGGGAAAGTCCACGTCACAGTCGGCTTCAGTGAACCATTCGCCAGACGGATCTATGCTTCGAGTGATTTCTTCATCATGCCGAGTCTTTTTGAACCGTGCGGACTCGGCCAGCTGATTGCGATCCGTTATTTGAGTGCACCAATCGTAAGAGAGACAGGAGGACTGAAAGACACCGTCATACCGTATGACGAATATGACCATACAGGAAACGGCCTGTCGTTTGCCAACTACAATGCGCACGAATTGCTGGACAGGCTCGAGTACAGCCTGGGACTGTACAGTGAACCGGAACACATGGAAGCACTATGCAGGAACATGGCGGCCTCCGACTACAGCTGGGCAGCTTCCGCACAGCTGTATGTGGAACTATATGGTAAGTGAATGCGCGAGCCTCCTCATCGAAAGGGACTTCTATGAAAAGGTGCACTTTGCCTAAATACAAAAAATACGGGCCTTTTGGGTCCGTATTTTTTGATGAATTTTATTTCACTTCCATGCTGTCGACTTTTTTCTTCTCAGGGGTCACGAACACAGTCTGCTGGTCTGTATATGTGACAAACCCGGGTTTGGCTCCGC